>Ga0307505_10000061_pt1 | contig 133256 bp, 117 predicted proteins | sample 23_S_MG_FD_202183 | JGI IMG/M metagenome (GOLD analysis project Ga0307505, IMG submission 202183) | Soil microbial communities from Populus trichocarpa stands in riparian zone in the Pacific Northwest, United States - 23_S | ecosystem: Environmental > Terrestrial > Soil > Riparian zone >...
GGTTTTTCCGGCAGCGCCATGTTGCTCTCTTTTGCGTGGTCGCGATAGTTGAGCCCGATACAGATCAGTTTGCCGGGACGCGGCACGGGCGCGAACCAGTACGCGTCGCTGCTTGGAACCAGCCAGCCTTGTTCTATTGCGTGTTGCAGGGCGTTTGGATCTCGTTCGACGTTACCGAAGACTTCGCGAGCTTTCTGAAACCATGGACCATCCATGTCAAACCACGACAGGGAATTTGAAGGATGGTCGGCCGTGTCGAAGAGTCGTTCGCAGTCGAGGCGATAGCCCGTGTCACGGCCGGCGTGCGAGAGAATGATGCCTACCCGTGGCGTTTTCCAGTCTGATTCCTCGGTGGCGAAAGAGATGATGTTCATTTACGTGTTTTGATTGATGATGACGTAGAGCTCCTGCGGGCCGTGCACGCCGATGGCTAGTGTTAATTCGATGTCGGCGGTGCGCGATGGGCCAGTAATGAAGGTGATCGCCGGGCTTACTTCATCGCCGCTTTGCAATGCGGCCAGGGTTTCGCCCAACGTCGTGTAAATTCGCGAAGCGTCGAGAATCGCGATGTGCACCGGCGGGACGAGCGAAACGAGGCGATTTCGGTCCACAGATGAATCAAGAACAACAGTGCCGGTTTCCGCAATTCCTGCCTGCGCGCCCGTGACGCCGACGTCAGATTTAAACAGATCTGAGCGTGGTTCATCTGGGCTCGCAATTTTCTTTCCCTCGGTGAGACGCTTCACTGTCTCCTCGAGTTCAGTTTCACTGTTAACGATGATGCAGTGACCGTCGACAGCTTCGAGGTTTTGCTTGAAGAGTTCGACGACCGAAAGTTCGGCTGTTGGCGACGGGGATTGGACCGGCAAAGGTAACGACGCGTCGTGATTCGTGTTCGTGGTGTCATGCGGCGCACTTGTAGCCAGGTGCGCGCGGATGGAGCGCATGATCTCAGCGCGTGCGTCGCCAGTGTTCACGAAAACTCTCCGCTTCTATCGGGCGCAGATCGCGTCCGTTGGTCCATGCCTTAACCGGAGGCTTGAACCAGCGTTGAAAAAGCCGCCCGGCAATCACCGTCTTCTCGTAAAGCTTCGGCCGCGTCATGATCGCCGCCCACAACTTGAACGCCAATCGCTCTTTACCACGGCCGCCTGGTTGCTTGTCAGTAATCTCGCTGCGAAGGTGGAGCAACAGTTGCGGGATGTCGATCTTCACTGGACACACTTCCCGGCACGCGCCACACAAACTCGACGCGAACGGCAACTGCGCCGCCTTCTGAATCCCGATCAACTGCGGCGTGATCACCGATCCAATCGGCCCCGGATAGACCGAACCGTACGCATGACCACCGATCTGCTGATAGACCGGACACGCGTTCAAACACGCGCCGCAACGAATGCACGCCAGCGACTGCCGCGTGACCGGATGGGCCAACATTCGCGAACGCCCGTTGTCGAGCAGGATGACGTGCAGTTCCTCCGGTCCTTCATCACTCGCGTTGCGCTTCGTCCCCGTGATGAACGACTGATAAGTGCTCAACGCCTGACCCGTGCCCGAACGCGGCAGCAGTTTCAAAAACACGTCGAGGTCAGCGAAACGTGGCAACAACTTTTCGATACCCATCACCGCGATGTGCGTTCGCGGCAAACTCGTCGTCAAACGAATGTTGCCTTCGTTCTCGACGATCACGATCGTGCCAGTCTCGACGATGCCGAAGTTCACGCCGCTGATGCCAACGTCGGCGGTGGCGAATCTTTCACGCAACGTCGATCGCGCGGTGCTGGTTAGCTGGTCCACGTCGTCTGTGGGCGCCATGCCCAATTCAGTCGTAAACAGTTCCGCGACCTGCCGTTTCGTTTTGTGAATCGCGGGCGCAATGATGTGCGACGGAGTTTCGTCGGCGAGTTGAATAATGTACTCGCCAAGATCGGTCTCCACCACCTGCATACCGGCGCGTTCGAGCGCCGCGTTCAGGTGAATCTCTTCCGTCGTCATGCTCTTGCTTTTGACGACGTTGCGCGCGCCGCGTTCGACAGCCAGGCGGGTGATGATCGCATTTGCTTCCGCCGCGTCGCGCGCCCAATGAACTTTCGCACCGCGAGTTTCGGCATTCGTCACAAACGTTTCGAGGTAGCGATCGAGATGCAGCAGCACTTCGTCTTTAATCGCTCGCGCCTGGCTGCGCAGTTCTTCCCAGTTACTCAAACTCGCGGCGGCTTCGCGCCTCTTCTTACCAAAGAGCGTCGTCGCGTTACGGAGCGCGCCACGCAACTGCGCGTCTCCAAGCGCAGCCTTCGCATTCTCGCCAAACGTTTCACTGCTCAACTGGTTCATGTCTGGTTTAGCAGCTCCGCCAAGTGCATCACTCGAACTTTCGACCCCTTGCGCGACAACCGCCCGCCAATCTGCATCAAGCAACTCGCGTCGCCCGATACAACCGCCTGCACGCCCGCACGCTCAATCGCTTCGATCTTCTGATCGAGTATCGCCACTGAGATCTCCGGATACTTCACCGAGAACGTGCCGCCGAAGCCACAGCACGATTCGGCATTCTCGACTTCAACAAACTCGGCGCCGCGCACGTTTCGAATCAATCTTCGCGGCTCTGATTTGAGGTTTAGATCTCGCAAACCGTGACACGCGTCGTGCCACGTTAACTTGCCTTGCCAGCTCGCGCCGACGTCTTCAACGCCGAGTACACGGATCAGAAACGAGCTGAGCTCGTGTGTTCGCGCGGCGATGGCTTGAGCGCGCCCAAGCCACGATGGATCATCGCTGAACAGCTCCGCGTAGTGATGGACCATCGCCGTACACGATCCCGACGGGCTGACGATCGCATCAGCTTTGCTGTCTTCAAAAACTTCAATGAATCTTTTCGCAACCTGGCGCGCTTCGTTGCGATAGCCGGTATTGAATGCGGGCTGTGCGCAACACGTCTGCCGATCGTCAAACTCAACGTCACAACCAACGCGCCGGAGCACCGCAACCGAGCTCGTACCGACGCTGCTCCAAAGCTGATCGACCAGACAGGTGACGAAGAGTGCGACTTTCATGCTTGTACTTTGAACTTAGTACTTTGCTCTTGGCAAAACAAAGAGCCAAAAACAAAGCTCAAAGTACCACTACCCCCTTCACGTAATCTTTGGAACGAATCTCACCCGCAAGCGCATTCTCGACGTCAGCTAAGGAATGATACCGATGAGTGATTAGCGGCTGAACGTCGATCTTTCCCTGCTCGATCAAGCTCAACGAGCGTGCATAAACCGAAGGACGCCCGTCTGCTTCAAAACCACCCGACGCACCCGCGGAACTAACGAGTACGGGTTCTTTGAAAAGTATGCTGCTGAGCACGCTCAGGTCCACGCCGGAATGTCCATGCCCGTAAAGCAGCACCGTCGCCTGTTTGCAAATCAACCCCGGAAGGCTCTGGAAGACTTTGCCGGAACCGGAAGCTTCAATCAGATACTCGACGCCTTTGCCACCCGTGTAGTCGCGCACTGCTTCAACCACATCCTCGCCGGCATTTATGGATTGATTAGCCCCAAAGTTCTTCGCCAGCGCTCGCTTGTGTTCGTGCGGATCGGCGACGATCAGTAAGCCTTCGTACCCGAGCACGTTTCGTAAGTATTGAGTGAACAGCAACCCCGCAGGACCAGCGCCGCATATTAACACGCTGCGAACGCGCGCATCCGCGCTGGGCGCGTTAATCGTGTGGCGCGTGCGTGTTTTCGCAACCGTGTCAGACGAGTGGATGATGCAGCCGAGCGGCTCGGCCAGCGCCGCCGCGGCGGGTTCGATTGGCGCCGTGATCTTGACGGCATTCACCGCGGGCACCGCGATAAACTCCGCGAGACCGCCGGGCAAACCCGTGATGCCGTGTTCGCGATAGAACTCACACTGATGAGAATTTCCGGTCGCGCAGTATTCACACAGCGCTTCGCGGCGACGGCTGACGCAGTTCAAACCCTGATCGATCACAACGCGATCAGCAGGCTGAAGATCCGCGATCGCGCTGCCTACTTCCTCGATCGTGCCGCAGATCTCGTGTCCGAGGATCTGCGGCTGAACGGTGAGCGGGATCGGTTGATCATACTCATTGGTGTTGTAATTTGCATGACCCGCGAAGATGTGCACGTCGGTGCCGCAAAGTCCGACCGCCATTGTTTTAACCAACACTTCGTAAGGCGAGATTGAAGGACATGGAACGTCGCGCACTTCGAGCCGCTGCACGTCGCATAGCACACTCGCTTTCATCGTGCTGGAAATGGTGTTAGTCATGTGAGATCCGTGATGTCGAGGCGGTTTGCGTCGCGCAGTTCGGCGAAACGCTTCATCGTAGCGCGAATGCCGTCGGGGTAAGGCGTCGAGGGTAACGAACCTATAGAACGTCTGATTGCTGAATCGTCGATGGCCGGAGCGATCGGGATCGGTGGACCACTAAAAGTTATAAAGTCGCCGCACGCCTCTTCGTTGATGAAACTCGCAATCTGATCGACGGTTAACGTCTCACCATGCAGGTTGAAAATGTGCGCGCCTTCGGGAGCGCGATCGGCGCAAGCAATGAAAGCTGCCGCAACATCGGCGACGTACTGAAAGTCAGTAGCGCCGCTGAAACGAATGTGAAACGGACGTCCCAGGACCGCCGACTTCATCGCTTTTGTAGGATCGCTCGTAAGTCCGGTGTCACGATTTACACCGTAAACAGTCAACGGACGGAGTCCGACGCTGGAAACAGCGTGGTCCAGAAAATAAATGCGCGCGTTGCCTTCGTTCGCGAGTTTAAACACGCCGTAGTGGGTCGATGGTTCGCAGTGAACGGTTTCATCGAGAGCTACATGGTCGTCGTTGATTCCATAAACCGCGGCTGAGCTCGCGTAAACCACCGTTCTCGTACCTGCTTGTCGCGCTGCTTCAAAAACGTTCAGCGTACCGACAACATTTACCAGCGCGCCCGTTACCGGATCGGCTTTGCACGTTGGCACCTGAAGACCCGCGAGATGAATAACGCGCTCAGCCTCCGATTCCCGCAACGCCGACAACACAGCCGCGTTCTCCGTGATATCCCCGCTGATAAACTGAACACGCGCCAGATCCTCGGCCATCATGATCGCACTGAGACGCCGCGAGTCGTCGCTACGATCGAAAACAATCGCCTCATCACCGCGTTCGATCAGCGTCTTGACTATCCACGACCCGATGCACCCTTGCGCGCCTGTAATGAAGTAACGTTTACCCATCCTAGTTCAAGCGATAGAACCGCGTGGCATTGCCGCCAAAAATCCGCTGTTGTTCGTCGGCACTCAAATCTTTCAACAACTCCTGAAACGACCCGAGCACCTGCCCGTAGGAAGCAGCTAACAAACACACCGGATGATCGCTCCCGAACATCAAACGCTCCGTCCCAAACAACTCCAGCGCGTAGTCAACGTAAGTACGCAAATCATCCGTTTGCCACGTGGCCCAGTTTGCTTCCGTCACTAACCCCGACAGCTTGCAATAAACATTCGGAAACGCCGCCAGCGGCCGCAGCTCGTGCGCCCACTCATCAAATTCGTCCTGCGCAATCGGCGGCTTTGCCAGATGATCGATCACCAGAGCCAATTCAGGACAACGGCCCGCAACTACATGTGCGTGTTTCAAGTGCCTGGTATGAACGAGGAGATCAAAAGACAGATTGTAAAGCGACAATCTCTTCAGCCCATCCAGCACCTCAGCCTGCGCAAGCCAATCATCGTCAGGTTCGCTCTCAACCAGATGCCTGACGCCTTTGAACTTTGGATACGAAGTTAACTCTTCTAACTGGCTAGCGGTGTCTGGACTCATTATGTCGACCCAACCGACCACGCCAGCTATAAAACTATTCTCTTCCGCAAGCTGCAAAAGCCAACGCGACTCCGCCATGCTGTTGCTTGCCTGCACCAGCACCGTCTTATCGACACCATTCTCCTTCAATATCGGCTCGAGTTGCGCCGGTAGATAATCGCGATACAGCAATTCGTTATCGCTCTTCATCCACGGATAATCAAACCGGCCCACCTGCCAAAAGTGTTGGTGCGAATCTATGATCGGTGCTTCACCTCCCGCTTAGAGGTATTTCTCCCAGTGACCGAGGATGGTGCGGAGCTCGTCCATTTCTTCCGGTGTGACGTTCACGAGCGGCGGTCTCACTGGGCCGCCATTCAAACCAACCATGTCCATCAACGCCTTCATCGCCGACACTTCGTAACCTCTTCGGCGCGCACGAAGCGCGAACAGCGGAATGACACAAGTCTCCAACACCTCGGCAAGCGCTTCACCATCGTCAGCCGCCGCAAGTTCGTGCAACTTGAGCGAGAGCGCGGGCGCAACCGTGGCGATACTCGAACTGAACGCGCGGATTCCGCTACTGTAGTACGCACCGACCAAATCATCACCAGCGCCGCCGATCCAAACCAAACGCTCGCCAACTCGATGCCTGATCGTTTGCAACTGACGGATGTCGCCCTGTCCATCTTTCCACGCCACGAGATTCGGTATCGTGGTCAATCGTTCAACCATCGCCGGACTGAACCTCGCCCAATCGCCGCTGTAAACGATCAGCCCCAAACGCGTGGCCGCGGCAATCGACCGGTAGTACTCAAACAAACCGTCGTCATCTGCCTGCGAGTAGTAAGGCGGAAAAACAAGAATGCCGTCCGCACCGGCTTTCTCAGCAGCCTGGACCATCTCGATGGCGAGCCGTTGCCCAAAACCAATACCTGCTATCACCGGCACACGATCTTCAACCGCCAAAACGTTCAATTCGATCACGCGCAAATACTCAGCGGACGTCAGCGAATAAAGCTCGCCGGTGCCACCCGCGGCGACAAGCGCCGAGATCGGATATTCGAGCAGCTTGTTCAGATTCTGATGCAGCCCCGGCAGATCGAGTGAGAGATCATCTTTGAACGGCGTTATCGGAAACGCGATCACGCCGGAGAGTTTGGTGCGGAGTGTGTTGGGGTGCATTCGCTGTTGATTGTACTTGTGTTAAGTTATTTGTCCCAACAAAGAGTTTCAGGAGAACACAATGAAAAAGTCTCGCGACGGAGAACACAATCCGAGTCGACGAAAGTTTCTCAAAGGTGTAGGCGTCGCCGGGGCCGGCGCGGCCATTGCCGATCACCTCTGGGAGGAAAAAACAGAGGCGAAGGAACCGCAAGGCACGTCGCAAACAATGTCGGGTGCGACGAAGATCACTTTGCAGGTGAACGGTCAGCCACGCAGCGTACAAGTAGAGCCGCGCACGACACTGCTCAACGCGCTGCGCAATCATCTCGAGCCGGCGGTGACCGGTCCAAAACTCGTGTGTGACGTGGGCACGTGCGGCGCCTGCACCGTGTTGCTGGACGGCAAACCCGTTTACTCCTGTCTCGTGCTCGCGGTCGACGCAACGAACAAGAAGATCACGACGGTCGAAGGACTCGGCTCGCCAGAAAAACCCAACGCCGTGCAGGCGGCGTTTGTCGAACACGACGCGCTGATGTGCGGCTTCTGCACGCCGGGCTTCGTGACGACCATCTCGGCTTATCTCAAGAAGAACGCGAATCCGTCGCTCGAGGAAGTTCGCGAGGCGTGCAAAGGAAACTTCTGCCGCTGCGGCACCTATCCACGAGTATTTGAAGCTGCACTGGCTGCAGCTAAGGCTTCGCAGGGTTCACAGGCTTAAGGAAACGATCATGCCACAACAACCACAACCATCTCCGTCACCCAAACCGAAGAAGAAGATCCGCGTCCCGCGCGTCGTCAACGGCGTCGAACAGATGGTCGAGATCGAAGTCGACGCAGACAGTGGACCAGGCTGGGGACCAAACGACAAGCACAGGCTGCTCAATCAGCGGATCACACGCGTCGATGGACCACTGAAAGTTGCCGGCGCCGCTCATTACACCTATGACCAGCGGCTGCCCGGCATGCTTTACGGCCGCATTCTTCGCTGCCCGCACGGTCACGCGCGCGTTACGAAGCTCGACACCGACGCGGCCGCGAAGATTCCCGGAGTGAAAGCGATCGTTCCCGCGCCGTTGACTGAACTGCGATTCGCGGGCGCGCCTGTGGCGGCTGTTGCTGCGGTCACGCCGGAGATTGCGGGCGACGCACTGCGCGCGATCAAAGTCACTTACGAAGTACTGCCGCACGTAGTCCACGCCGATGCAGCGATGCGATCCGGCGCGCCGAAAGTCGTTGCGGAAGAAAACAACGTTCAGGAAAAAGCAAAGAACGGCGATCCAGCTAAAGCCGAGGCCGCCTTCGCAACTGCCGACGCGATTGTCGAAGCTGAATACATCACACAGCGTGTTCATCATGCGTGTCTCGAAACGCACGGCATGGTGGTCGATTATCGCGGCGGCAACGAAGCCACGATTTACGCCTCGACGCAGGGAACGTTCACTATTCCTGCGGACGCGGCGAAAGAGCTGGGACTCGAACAGAGCGCGGTCGTGTCGCGCGTCGATCACATGGGCGGCGGTTTTGGATCGAAGTTTGGCATCGGCACTGAAGGCATGTTTGCGTGCCGGCTCTCGAAAGCGGCGAAAGCGCCGGTGAAGTTGATGCTCACGCGTTACGACGAGTTTGTGATGGCCGGCAATCGTTCCGGGTCGTTGCAGAAGTTGAAAGCGGGCGTGAAGAACGACGGCACGATCGTCGCGCTGCAGGCGAAACAGTATCGGCTCGGCGGCATCGGCCAGGGCTCGCAAGCCGGTCAGCCTTACATCTATCGCATGGGCGAGAGCTATCGTGAAATCTACGCGCTACATACAAACGAAGACTCGGCGATCGCGATGCGCGCGCCCGGTCATCCGCAGGCTTCATTTGCTGTTGAATCTCTTGTCGACGAGCTCGCCTACAAGATCAAGATGGACCCCGTAGCGTTTCGTAAAAAGAATTTGCAGGACCAGGTTTATCACCGGCAGTTGGATCGCGGCGCGAAAGAGATCGGTTGGTCGAGACGAAATCCGATCGCCGGCGGCGATCCCGGTCCGTTGAAACGCGGAATAGGCTGCGCGGTCGGGACGTGGGGCGGTGGTGGTAACGATCAATGCAAAGTTGACGTGACCATCTCGCGCGATGGTTCAGTGCTGGCGGCAGTTGGCACGCAAGACCTCGGCACCGGAACGCGCACGTTTACACGCGCGATCGTCGCCGAAGAGTTTGGTCTCGGCATCGCCGACGTGAAGGAAGAGATCGGAAGTTCAAAACTCGGTTCTGCAAATCCTTCCGGCGGATCGACGACCGCAGCTTCACTCGCGCCTTCGGTGAAAGACGCGGCGATCAAAGCGCGCATGATGTTTGCCGAGCGTGTTGCGCCGTTGCTCGGCAATCCGAAACCGGAAGAAGTTCTTTTTTCGGATGGAAAGGTTAGCGCTAACGGCCAATCGCTCGCGTGGAAACAGGCGTGTTCGGCGCTGCCGGCGGCGGGCATCACCGCGCACGGCGTGTGGCGTTCTGATTTGCAAGCGCGCGGCATTCACGGCGTTTGTTTCGCGGAAGTTGAAGTGGACGTCGAAACCGGTCACATCAAACCGATCAAGATGGTCCACGTTCAGGACGGCGGGTTGCCGTTGAACCGCTTGACGCTCGAAAGCCAGATCAACGGCGGCATGATCCAGTCGCTCGGCCAGGCGTTGTATGAAGGGCGCGTGATGGATGCGCAGTTGGGCATGCAGCTCAATCCGGGATTCGGCGATTACAAACTGCCGGGCTGTCTCGAGATGCCGGAGCTCGTGCCAATCATCGACGACGACGATAAACGCGAGGCGGTGATTGGCATCGCCGAGGGTTGCATCATTCCCGCGTTGGGCGCGCTTGCGAATGCCGTGTTCAATGCCACCGGCTTGCGCATCCGCGAGCTGCCGATCACTCCGGACAAAATTTTGATGGGGACACAAGTATGAAATCGTTTGAATGGACCAACCCAACAACGATTAACGAAGCCGTGAAGCTGTTGAGCGTTTCGGGCGGCGACATCGATGAGGCGCCGCGGCCGATTGCGGGCGGCCAGGATTTGTTGACCACGATGAAGGACTACACGTCGCGGCCGGCGCGGCTCGTAAATCTCAAGCAGATACGCGGGCTCGATCGCATCACGCTCAACGCGCGTGGGCTCACGATTGGCGCGCTCGTCACGTTGACGGAGCTTGAAGAACACGCGGGCGTGCGCAAAAGCTTTCCGGGCTTGAGCGAAGCAGCACATTCGATCGCAACGCCGCAGATTCGCAATCTTGGCACCGTCGGCGGCAATCTCTGCCAGCGGCCGCGCTGCTGGTACTTCAGGCTGGAAGAAGTTAACTGTTTGAAAAAGGGCGGCTCGGAGTGCTACGCGGCGAAGGGCGAGAACAAGTACAACGCGATTATCGGTGGTGGTCCATCGTACATCGTGCATCCGTCGGATCTCGCGCCGATGTTGCTCGCACTCGGAGCGCGCGTCACGGTTTCCGGCGCGGCGGGACGGCGCGTGATTCCGCTCGACAAGTTTTTCACGTTGCCGTCGGAGGGAAATATTCGCCGTGAGAATGTGTTGGGGAACGACGACATCATCACCGAAGTTTTTGTGCCGGCGTCAGCGTTCGCGGCGCGTTCGACTTACCTGAAGTTCAAGGAACGCGAGTCACTCGACTTCGCGCTTGCGTCTGTCGCGGCGGCTGTGCAGATGGGTTCAAGCAAAACTGTGCGTGAGGCGCGGATCGTGCTCGGTGGCGTGGCGCCGATTCCGTGGCGTGTTCCGGCAGCGGAGAAGTATCTCGTCGGTAAAGAGTTGAAGCCCGACGTACTCGCGGAAGCCGCGAAGCTTGCACTCGCGGATGCAAAGCCACTGGAAAAGAACGCGTACAAGGTGCCGCTAACCCAAACGCTCGTGCGGCGCGCGTTGGCGAAGGCAGGAGGAAACAATGACTGAAAAACTAACCGAAACACTTCCAGCACCCGAACCTCTTCAGTCGCCTTACTGCGGCTCGCTGCGTTCGAAAAAGTTTTTCTTACTCGATCGGCTCGCCGCGAGCGCGGACGATTATCTCGACGCCGCAAATCACGTGTGGTGCTGCGAAACGCAGGAAGTGATCGGCCCCGATAACGGGCAGGTCGCTCCCGATCGCTGCGGGCCGGGACGCGCGTGCTACAGTTCCGCGGTCGAAGGGTTATAATGCAATCCACAGATTTTCTGCGGAATCTGTGGATGGTTTGGAGGTGAGTAATGCGAAGAGTTTTGTTTGCAGCGGCCGTGATGATCGTAGCGATTTGCGCACTGGTTTTCAGTTCGCAAGCCGAGAACGTCAGCCTGCGCGGCGACTATGTTGAAGTGCGCACCGCGAGCGTGTTCGCCGGCGCCTGTCACTACAACGGCGAAGTCGTCACGGCCGGCCGCGATGCGATGATGGCGTGGAACGTTACCTCCGGAAAATGGCAGGGCGTGGATCTCACCGGCGTGCGCGCGATGGCGATTGTCACTGCGGACGCAAACCTCTCTGACGACCAGGCTGCGCGCCAGTCGGAAGTGATCATTGACGCCCAAGCGTCTGACGCTCAATCGAAAGCGCTGATCAGCGCCCTCAAGCAAAAGTACGCGGGTGCGTTGGGCGAGATTGTTAAAGTGCGCTCAGCGGCGATCACTTTCAACCGCAACGGCCGCAGCTACGCTGTCAAAGCAGACGACGCCACGATCGACGTCGAAGCAATGCCTAACGATCTCTGCTGCAAGATGCCAAACCTCGTCTGGTACTCACCACTGGTCGGACTGGAAAACCGGAAGGTCGGCTACACCGTTCGCGCCGGTTACTCCGGCAAAGCGATCGGCACACCGTGGTCGCGCTCCGGCGAGAACAGCGCCTTCTACGGCAGCTTCTCGTTGTAATCCGATCGCCCGACGGCTAGCTACGGCGCGCGATAAATCTCCGCACCTTCAATTCGTTTGAAGATTTTCCGCAGGGGTTTGTACGTGTGTTCCAGCGGGATGATGTAGGCGTATCCCGGGTAGCTGATGCTCGTTGCCAGTTGCTTCACAAGCTTAGTGTCCCTATTGTCGATCTGGACACCTAAGAATCTCTTGGAAATCACACCCATAACGTAAGCCGTGTCCTGCGGAAAATGTTTGCACAGCTTCTTCACCAGGTGTGCAGACTCCAACAGCGGAACGTTCGCGAGCTGCTCTCGCAAGGCTTCCAGCTCTTCACTCGTTAGTCCGTGCGGTTCGAACGCATCATTCCTCGTAATCGTTTCGCGCTCGCGCCGCGCCCACGCCAGCTCGTCGTAGTAGCCAGTAATACAGTCGCGATACTTCTCGGCCTCTTCCATTCGCTCGTGCTTCGTCAAAAACGCAATGATCGTTTCGCACCCGGCGGGAATCCCATGCACGTCTTTCTCCATCGCCGTTTCGATGTATTTGACCCCGGCCTCGTCACACTGATCGAGCAAGGCTTCACCCAGCCTGTAGTTCGCTGCCGCATGGTCAGGCTGCAAAGCCAGCACCTCCCGCATCAGCGGCATCGCCGCAACGTTGCCATCCTTGGCGGCTGCGTAGTGTGCGCGTTCCCAACGTTCTTCCGCGGTCAAGTCCGCCGCCTGGGCTTTCTCTTCAAAACATGCCAACACCTGCTGCGCTTCAGCCACAAACTTGTGCCGCTCGCTCCAACGCTCAGCGATCTCTTCTTTCCACAAGTTGTTTTGCTGCTCGATAAACTCCGCGGGCAAACGCGCAAGCAGATACTCATCGGCGCGCAACTGCTCGTTAGCGATAAATTCGTCAGCCACAACAAACGACTTCAAGTCAGCACCGTTACGCACTTCGTCGTAACCGATCGACGCCAAACGATCCGCCAGCGCCGGGTGCGTATCGTCGTAGCGATGGCGCACCGTTAACGTTTCCGAAAACCAAACCTGCGCTTTCTCCGGCGCGATCGGATCGCGCAACGACTTAAGCATCTCAGTGAAACTCTCGTGCGGCGGTTCGGGTTCCGTGTCCGCCCGGGCATAGAACGCGGGCCAGAAATCTTCCGTCAGCAACTTGCCTTTCAACTTCATGTTGATTAGCGCACACGCCGTGTTCTCTTTGCCCGACACTGTCACCGCGCAACGATCCGCTTCGTATTCCTGCGCCCGCGCCAACACGAATGAGTAAGCCTCGAAATACGGTGCGTACCAATCAGAGAAACGCACGAAAATACCCAAACCACTTCTTCGATCTTTTTGTGCTGTTTCCACCATTTGAATCCACGTTTGCCGCACGCGATAGATCCAGCTCGCAAACTTCCCATGACTGCCTGACAAATGGCCAAATTCGTGCGCGATGATGGCGCGGATGTCGTTTGCCGAAAGCGCGTGCAGCAACGGCAAACCGACGTGCAGATAGTTCTCGTGCCAGCCCAACATTCCAACCCGCGGGTGTTGCTCGATGCTGGCGTTGCACTCGTTTGTGAGCAGCATCTTGTAGACCGACGGACCACCAGTGGCTTTGCGCACTTCGTCCACCAGCTCAAACAGTCGCGGCGCATCGTCGTACTTCAACTCGTGCCCTTCCGGCTCGGGAACCACAACCCACAACGCGCGGAGGATCACAAACGCAACGACAACCACGACTATCAGTAACTCGACGATGAGGAGATTGAGTCTGCCCCCGTAGATGACGCCGGCGATGAAAAGCAGGGCTAGAGCGAGCACGCCGAACAGAACGAGATACCCGAACGCGGCGAGCAAGCCGACGCGGACACGATAGCTCGCGGGGTGATCGCGTTCGTAAAGTTCCAGCCGGTTAACAAGAGCGACGAACTCTTTTTCCTGCATATTTCAGAAAGAACCTTCTTGCCAGTCGCAAATCTGAAGTGCTATAAGCCACCGCCATGCCTTATATAACATTCTGTCTTTTTACTCTTCTATCCTTTTTTTCTGTGGACGGGGATCTCCGCAAAACCGCACTCAAATCACCAACGCCTGACGACGAGATCGTTCGTCTCGACATCAACAAGGATGGCAAGCCCGACATCCTCGAACGCTGGTGGAACGGCAAGCGTGTGCGCTGGCTCGACGAAAACGGCGACATGCTTCCGACCGACACGCGCGGCGATCAGGTCGGCGACGTAATGCAGATCGACAAAAACGGTGACGGCATTTACGACACCGCGCTCGACATCAACATCAAGTGGGCCGACAACGACGGCGATGGCCGCGCCGATCTGCAAGCATTCGCCACGCAAGGCCGTGAGTGGTCCAACGGCAAATTCGATCCGGGCAATTCACATTGGATGGTCTTCATCGACGTCGAAAAGGACGGCGTGCTCGGCTGGCTCGATTGGGAGAAATACGATTTCGACAACGACAACTGGGGCTACACCGGTCTCACCGACTGGCTTCCCGATTACAACGGCGATGCAGTTTTTCTGAAAGTCCACCGGCCGCCGCAGTCGCTGCCCGATCCGCGTCTCAACTGGGAAAACCCCTTTGCTTTCTTCGACTTAGACAAAGACGGCGCAAGCGAGATGGCCATCCGCTGGCTCGATCCCGTGCCGCCGCTCGACAAGGACGTCACGAAGCTTTCCGGCGTTCTCAACGAAGCATTCGCGACTTTCGACGTCGACAACGATTCCACCAAAGGCAACGAAACTGATTACGACCTGTCGTTGCGCGGCGCGGGTGGTCCCGGCATTCCGTATCGGCAATACGTACATAAGTATCCCGCGCTCAAAGGCAATCCGAAGTTCGATCAGTGTTTTCAGTGGAACAACTGGCGGCAGATCGACGAGTTGATTTACATGCCGCACGAAAAGAGCTTCGACAATTTCTTCAACGCGCGCTGGGGCTCGATGTATTTCGTGTTTGACGAAGACGACGACGATCATCGTTGGGAACGTGTGGAGATGTATTACCCGATGCACGGCTTTGGTGGTCCAAAGGAGATCGATCTCTATTCGACGAAGAAGTGGCGCCGCAGCAATTACGCGGAACTGGCGATGGTTGCGCCTGGCGAGCGGCCGGGAATCTCGGGACATCCGCAGGCTGATTCGATCGGCGATCGCGGTGAGTTTGACGAAGACAATTCCGGCGGAGGCAAGCTTTACGCCGGCGTGTTCGATCGCAAGCTGCATCTCGCGGGCGCTGAATGGGGCGCCTGGACCGTCGATAAGAACGGTGAGTTTCACGGTGGCAACAAAACACCTTCACCGCGGCCGATCGCGCCGCGAGTCGAAGAAGTCGTGAAGTACACCGACACGGACAACAACGGTTTTCTCGATACCGTTGAATACGACTACGACGGCGATCGCACGATCGATCTGCGCGTGTCGCTGCTTGATTACCGTTCCGCCGCCAATCCAAATCCCGATGTCGTGCCGCTCTTCGATATTCACAATGAAGGCTGGAAAGGACTTAATGAATTCTTTACTCAGCTCTCCAACCAGTCGTTCCAGGAAGCATTGACCGTCTATCGCGCGGCGTGGCGCCGTGGCCTGACAACACCCGAGATCGACAAGCTTGCCTCCGCTTCGGCGATCGGCGAGCGTTACGATCACGGCTACTGGCTCAAAGAAAAAATCTTCCGCGAGATCCGTGCGCGCCTGCGTCAAACGCAACAGAATCAACTTGAAAAGGACCTGACCCGGCTTTACTACACAGGCCAATTCGAAGCCTACGCCCGTCTCATCTCACAGGTACCAGGCAAGTAAAACCATCCACAGATTGCGCCGAAAGAACTGTCTAAAACCTTGAAAGTTCTGCGTAATCTGTGAATGGCTCGGTAAATTAAATTTATCTTTCTATAAAGATTATAGCTTTGACTCTCGGACCAACTGTCCTTAGCATTCCCTCCTTGCCCTACAGGAGGAAATCAATCCCTAATGCCCAGAATCAGCATCTTCGACACTACCTTGCGCGATGGCGAACAGTCGCCGGGGTGTTCGATGGACCTGCGCGAGAAGATCAGGATGGCGGAAAAGCTCGAGGAACTCGGCGTCGACATCATCGAAGCCGGGTTTCCGATCGCGTCCGAAGGCGACTTCGCCGCGGTGCGAGCGGTAGCCACGCAGTGCCGCGAGGTTAAAGTCGCGGCGCTGTGCCGCACGTCCGAACAGGACGTCGCGCGTGCTGCGGAAGCGTTGGCCCGTGCGGCCCATCCACGAATTCACACCTTCTGCGCAACGTCTGACATTCATCTCGAACACAAACTGAAAAAGTCGCGGGCCGAGGTGATCGAGATGACTCGCGCTGCTGTTAGCCAGGCGCGCGGTTATGCTGAGGACGTCGAGTTTTCAGCCGAAGACGCGACGCGCAGCGATATCGACTACCTTTGCGAAGTGCTCGAGGTGGCGGTTGAGGCCGGGGCTTCAGTGCTGAACGTGCCTGACACCGTGGGTTACACAACGCCGCCGGAGATGGCGCGTTTGGTCCAACAGGTGCGCGAGCGAGTTGTACGAGACAGAGACGTGATCGTCAGCGTTCACTGCCACAACGATCTCGGACTTGCAGTCGCCAACAGCCTGGCGGCTTTTGAAGCCGGCGCGCGGCAAGTTGAGTGCACTATCAACGGTATCGGCGAACGGGCGGGCAATGCGTCGTTGGAAGAGATCGTGATGGCGTTGCACGTGCGGGCGGATCGGCTCCCTTTCGAAACCGGAATCGTCACCACTGAACTCTATCCGGCTAGCCAGTTGCTTTCGAGCATTGTTGGGTTCGACGTGCAACCAAACAAAGCGATTGTCGGCCGCAATGCGTTCGCGCACGAGGCCGGCATTCATCAACACGGCGTTATCAACAATCCGCTCTGCTATGAGATCATGACGCCTGAATCTGTCGGTGTGCCGGCGAATTCGCTCGTGCTCGGCAAGCATTCCGGACGTCACGCGCTCTCGCTGCGTTATGTCGAGTTGGGGTACCAGATTAGCCCGACAGAGTTGGACGTGGCCTACCGAAGATTCACGGATTTAGCGGACAAGAAGAAACGAATTTACGACCAGGATTTGATTTCGCTGCTTAGTGCAGCCGCGTGAAAGATCATGAGATTAAGAATTACGATTCTTCCAGGGGACGGCATTGGACCAGAGGTTACCGCGGAAGCGGTTCGCGTACTGCAAACAGTTGCGGCCGTTCACGGTCACCGGTTTGAGTTTGAGGAACAGGCCATAGGCGGCACTGCGATTCGCGAGTTTGGTTCGCCGTTGCCAACGAAAACACTCGATGCGTGCTTGGCCAGCAACGCGGTGCTGCTCGGCGCAGTCGGCGCTCCAGAATACGACCGGCTGCCGCCGAACCAGCGCCCTGAAGCGGGGCTGTTGTTGCTTCGGCGCGCGCTTGGTGGATACGCGAATCTGCGTCCGGCGATTTCGTATTCGGCCATCGTGGGCTGCTCGCCGTTGCGCGAAGACGTTTGTGCGGGCTCTGATATCTTGTTTGTTCGCGAGCTACTTGGCGGGTTGTACTTCGGCGAGCCGCGTGGAATAGCCGAATCGAACGGAACCACCGTCGCGACCAACACAATGTCGTATTCGGTCGAAGAGATCGAACGCATCGCGCACATCGCTTTCGAAGCGGCACGCGGGCGGCGTGGCAAAGTCACGTCAGTCGATAAGGCAAACGTGCTGGAGACTTCGCAACTCTGGCGGCAAACAGTCACGCGCGTCTCCCGTGAGTATCCGGATGTCACGTTGGACCATCTCTACGTCGACGCGTGTGCGATGCACTTGATGGTGAATCCGCGCCGGTTCGACGTCGTGTTAACCGAGAACCTGTTTGGCGACATTCTTTCCGACGAAGCGGCGGTGATTGCCGGTTCGCTGGGCATGCTCGCATCCGCGGCGATCGGTGGCGAAGTCGGTCTTTACGAACCCGTGCACGGATCGGCGCCGGACATCGCTGGTCAGGGCATCGCGAATCCTTGTGGTGCGATCGCTTCAGCGGCGATGATGTTGCGCCACTCGGCCAGTCTCGACCAGGAAGCGACGGACATCGAAACCGCGATTCAGCACGTGCTCGAGGCCGGCTATCGCACGCCCGACATCGCCTCAGGCACCGGCGGCTATCTCGCGAGCACGAGCGAGATTGGCGAACTGGTCTGCGAGGCCGTAACTGAAATCGCCGATATGCGCCACGCTTATCACGCTGTTTAGGAGCTTAGAGCTTTGTTCTTTGTACTTTGTTTCTCGTAGACAAGTACAAAGCTCCAAGCACAAAGTACAAAGTCCATGCCATCCCTGTTCGACAAACTCTGGCAAGCCCACGTCGTTCGTGAGGCGGAGGGCGAGCCGACGCTGCTCTACATCGATCTGCACCTCATTCATGAGGTCACGTCTCCCCAGGCGTTTGATGGTCTGCGGCAAGCGGGCCGAACTGTCCGCCGTCCCGATCTGACTTTCGGGACGGTGGACCACAACGTGCCGACGACGGATCGCAGTCTGCCGATTGCCGATGCCGTTGCGGCCACTCAAGTCGAAACACTGCGGCGCAACTGCAAAGAGTTTGGTGTGCAGTTGTTTGACATTCACTCGCCCGAACAAGGCATCGTGCACGTCATCGGTCCCGAGTTGGGACTGACGCAACCGGGCATGACGATCGTTTGCGGCGACAGTCACACGAGCACGCACGGCGCGTTTGGCGCGCTTGCGTTTGGCATCGGCACGAGTGAAGTCGAACACGTACTCGCAACGCAGTGCCTGCCGCAAAACAAGCCGCGCACGATGAAAGTGCACACGTCCGGCGCGCTGCCGGAAGGTGTCACGGCGAAAGATCTCGCGCTCGGCATCATCGGCAAGATCGGCACTGACGGTGCGACCGGGTACGTGATTGAGTACGCTGGTGAAGCTGTGCGCGCGCTTTCGATGGAAGGGCGCATGACGCTCTGCAACATGAGCATCGAAGCCGGTGCGCGCGCGGGTATGATCGCGCCTGACGAAACGACTTTTGCATACTTGAAAGAGCGGCGATTTGCGCCGACCGGTGAGCAATGGGAAAAGGCGTTGAGTTACTGGCGCACGTTTGTGAGTGACGACGATGCGGTGTTCGACGCGACAGTGGAGATCGATGCATCGCGACTCGAACCCTTTGTGACCTGGGGCACGAGCCCGGGCATGGTGGTTCCGGTGACGAGCTACGTGCCGGATCCGGCAGACGTGCAGAATGCAGCCGATCGACAGTCAGCGGAACGTGCGCTCGAATACATGGCGCTGGAGCCGCGCACCAGCATTCAAAACATCACGATCAATCGCGCGTTTATCGGGTCGTGTACGAACGCGCGAATCGAAGACCTGCGCGCGGCGGCACGAGTGGTGAAGGGTTACCGCATCAGTTCGTCGGTGAGCGCGATGGTCGTACCGGGTTCGCAGGAAGTGAAGCGCGCCGCGGAACGTGAAGGTCTCGATCGTATTTTCAACGAAGCAGGATTTGAATGGCGTGAAGCCGGATGTTCGATGTGTTTGGGCATGAATGCCGACACGCTGCAACCTGGCGAGCGTTGCGCATCGACCAGCAATCGCAATTTCGAAGGACGACAGGGACGCGGCGGCCGCACGCATCTCGTGAGCCCGATGATGGCCGCCGCCGCAGCGATAAAAGGTCACTTTACTGACGTACGCGAGTGGGAGTTTAGGTAACTTGGAACGGTTCACGAGACATACTGGTTTGGTTGCGCCGCTCGACCGTGCGAACGTCGATACGGATCAGATCATTCCGAAACAGTTTTTGAAACGGATCGAGCGCACGGGTTTTGGTCAGTTTCTTTTTTACGATTGGCGCTACGTGACCGATGGTCAGCCGAATCCGTCGTTTGTGTTGAACGAGCCGCGTTATCAAGGTGCGTCGATACTCGTCGCGGACAAGAATTTCGGTTGCGGTTCGTCGCGCGAGCACGCGCCGTGGGCACTCGGCGAGTTTGGCTTTCGCGCGATCATCGCGCCGTCGTTTGCCGACATTTTCGCGAACAACTGTTTCAAGAACGGGATGTTGCCGATCGCGCTGCCTGTGACAGAAATTATCAAGCGCGCACAGGAAATCGAAGGCTATCGGTTAACCGTCGATCTCGAGACACAGACGATCACAGACGAAAACCGATTATCTGTTTCATTCGAGGTTGGAAGTTTTCAGCGGTATTGCCTGTTGGAGGGCCTGGACGACATCGGACTCACTCTCCGACACGAGGATGCGATTAAGGCTTACGAAGCCCGGCGATGATGTCGATCTCGCTGTAGAACGTGTTACCCCAGTTGTCGTACAACTCCGTCACGTAACAATCGAAAAGCAAATAACGATAAGTTCCGAGACTGCCGTTTGAGGCGGTCACACTCGTGCCGTACTGTCCACCGTCTTCGCCCCGCTGCGGCAACGTGTTCACGGTGGCGATGAATTTCCATCCGCGAGCGGCCGGATCGACGCCACGCTTTGGATTGAGATCGAGATTCTCTTCCGAGCCTTCAGCGGCGTAGAGCTTGTACAACTGTGGACCACGACTGTTCGGATGCCACGAGTAGGAATTCACCTGTGCGATGTCGATTGCTTTGCCGAGGTCCATTCTGAATCGCCCACCTGAACTGCCTGCACTAAAGAACACATTAGTACCGGGGTCGTCTTCATCCGTTGGCAACCGGCCGTCGACGAGTGAATTGAGTTCCGCGCTACCCGCGTCGAGTTCGCCACCGATGAGTGTGAGCTTCGCGTTGGACGCTGCATCCGCAGCTACAGGCGAAGGTACATGTTTGAACTTGAATTCACGGTTTGCGACGTCATTAGCGTTGTGATCGAAGGCAACACAGATCACACAGAAAAGGAGGGCTAGTCGCATAGGAAACGGTAAACCGAAACGTGTTTATAAACTTCGCCGGGCTTCAGAACGGTGCTTGGGAAGTTTGCGTGATTCGGCGCGTCGGGAAAGTGTTGCGGCTCCAGGCACAGACCCGCGTACTTGTGATAAACCGCGCCGCCCTTCCCTATCAGACTACCATCGAGAAAGTTTCCTGAGTAGAACTGAATACCGGGCTGCGTGGTGAGTATTTCGAGCACGCGGCCGGAGTTCGGTTCATACAAGCGGGCAGCGCTTCGAAGCGAGCCGTCGTAATTCTTCACCACGAAGTTGTGATCGTAACCGCCGGCTGCATTGAGATCCTTTCCGATCGCTTTGCCGCGTCTAAAATCCATCGGCGTGTTGTCGACCGGCGCAATCTCACCCGTCGGAATCAGCTCCTTCGATACCGGCGTAAAAGCATCAGCGTGCAGCGTCAATTCGTGGCCCAGAATATCGCCGCTGCCCGCGAGATTGAAGTAAGAGTGATTCGTGAGGTTTACGATCGTGTCGCGGCCGGTCGTTGCTTCGTAATTGATCTCCAACTCGTTTTCGGCGAACAGGGTGTAAGTCACGTTCGCTTTGACGTTTCCGGGATAACCTTCTTCACCCTCAACGCTCCGGTACTGAAGCCGTAAGCTCACAGCGCCGGGATCTTTCTGATCGAGCGCCTCCCAAACGCGTTTATCAAATCCCCTCGCGCCACCGTGCAGATGATTCACGCCATTGTTCTGCGTGAGCTGATACTCTTTGCCATTTAAAGAAAACTTACCTAACCCGATGCGATTCGCGTGGCGCCCAATCAAGCCGCCGAAATACCGTGGGTTCCTGACATACTCCTCAAGCGTTTCGTAGCCTAAAGCCACATCCGCGAACTCTCCACGCCGGTCCGGCGCCTTCAACGAAACGACCGCGCCGCCATAATTGGTAATCGACACCTCGAATCCGCGCTCATTCGTCAACGTGTAAAGACTGACGTCCTGACCATCTGTGGTCCCGAAGTGTCTCGTGCTTATATTCACGTTTATCGGAGTTCGCCGAACACGCGATTCGCCTCGTCCAGGGTTTCGATCGAGCCCACGTCATACCACAAACCCGGCACCTTCCAAACATAAAACGGCACGCGCGAGTACATCCATTGGACCAGGCGGCCCGGTTGGTCCGGATTATTCCCCTCGGCAATGTACTGGCGAATGAGAGCGAGTGTCGCCTGCGGATAGAAATAAAGCGCGATCCCAGTCAGCGTGCTCCTCGGCTCTTTCGGTTTCTCTTCGAAGTAGGTAATGCGATCGGTTTCATCGATATCGATTGCGTTGTACTTCTTGATCGCTTCCAGATCGCCGACGTCGTAGACGCCGGTTACCGGCGCGTTCTGTTGTTTGCAGTATTCGCCAAACTTGTCGAGGTCGTTGCTGAACAGGTTATCGCCGCCGATCACGAGAATATCGTCGTCAACCTCATGCTTCGTCATCACGAGATGCAGGTCGCCGATCGCGCCGAGCTTGGTGGCGTCGTCAGTGCTTTGGTCGTTGACGATCGTGAAACCGTAATGAAGATTGGGACGCGTGTACGACCTGGCCCAGTTTTCAAAGTGGCTCACAAACTTCGCGTTCGTCACCACGTAAGCATGATCGATGTCTGGGATACCGGCGACGTGGTCCACCACGTGTTCGATCATCGGTTTGCCCGCCACCGGCAACAGCGGTTTGGGCTGATTGAGTGTCAATGGATAAAGACGCGTGGCGTACCCGGCCGCCAGGATGATCAGTTTCATTTAGATTTCTTCCGCCCCATTCGCAGGCTCACAAACGTAGATTTCCGGCTTTAATGCAGTAATTTGCTGGTACTTCTTTGGCACACTTTGCTTGAACTCATCCACGCGATCGGCAGCAACAAGATTCACCGTACAACCGCCAAAGCCACCGCCCGTCATGCGCGCGCCGTAAACTCCCTCAACCTTGCGCGCAAGCTCAACCATCAAATTCAGTTCTTTGCTACTCACCTCGTAATCATCGCGCAGGCTATGATGCGACTCCGCCATCAACTCACCAAAGCGATGCAGATCGTGTTGCTCCAACGCTTCAGCCGCTGCCAGCACGCGCGCGTTTTCCGCGATCACATGCCGGCAACGGCGATAGACCACTTCCGGTAGATCGCGCCCAAACTGCTCGAGTTGATCGATGGTCACATCGCGAAGCGCTTTTACGTTTGGCAAAAACTGCGCGAGATGATGCACACCCGCTTCGCATTGCGCGCGGCGCTCATTGTAAGCGCTCGACGCCAGCGCATGTTTCACCATCGTGTTGCAAATAACCAGTTTCACTGTGTCAGGCAACGGCAACAACTTGAATTCAAGCGAGCGGCAATCAAGCAGCAGCGCGTGCTGGGCCTGACCAAACAGCGAAGTAAACTGGTCCATGATGCCGACGCGCGCGCCGGCAAATTCGTTCTCTGCTTTCTGACAGAGCAGCGCGAGCTCGCGGCGATCAATCGTCAATTCTGAATTGGCAACCAGAGCGCATGCGGTTGCGACTTCTGTCGCAGCCGACGAGCTCAAGCCCGAACCGACCGGGACTTCACCACGAATCTGCAAGTGCGCGGCCCGCAAGCGATGCCCGGCGCGTTCGAGCATCACCGCAACGCCGACAGCGTAGTCACTCCAGTGATGGCGCGGCACTGGATTCGGATCGTCGAGATCGAATTCGATTGCATCGTCGAAGTTCTCCGATCGAATGTCGAGCTTTCGATCTTCACGCGGCCACACACGTACGAATACTGACAAATCGATCGCCGCCGGCATCACGAAGCCGTCGTTGTAGTCGGTGTGTTCCCCGATCAGATTGACCCGCCCTGGCGCGCGAAAGGTTCGCGGAGAATTATTGATTAGCGTTTGTGACATCCACCACTATCCGCCAATGGTCGCCGAAGCCCCGCCAAATCCTGACATAACTGCCGCGCTCGGTTACCTTCTTCGCCGCGTCGGTAATTTCATACGTGCCATGCGTGTACCCGAGATCGCCGGAGCGCGCCACATCGCCGGCGATCGGCGTCCAAGCAACTTGTCCTTTGGTTGACGCCAACGCGGCGGCGGAAGTCGCCCGGTCATGCGCTGGCAAACTGCCGTTTCGATAAAGCCTGGCTTCAGGCGAAGCGTAGGAATTGAAAGCCTTAACTAGTCCGTCCTTCAAACTCGCGTGCGCGTAGGCGCGATCTTCTGCGAGCAGATCGTTGCGCGCAGCGGCAACGTCAACCTCCTTCAATTTCGCGTCGCTCTTCTTGCTTTCCGGCTGCCACAGCTTTGCTGGTCCAACTGCCTCCGGATGACTGATGCCGAGATCGACGACAAACTTCCATGAACCATCCGGCTGCTTCTTCCAGACGGTAACAAAGTGACCATAGGCCGAGGGCTTTTCGTCATTGATGTCGGGCTTGGATTGCCATGGTCCAGTGGTGAAACCGAAATCGCCGGAAGCAGCCGCCATGCCTAAAATCGGTTGCCACGCGAGCAGCGGACGTTTATCGGAAGGCGGCGACGGATGGTCCAGCATCCACTTCTTGCCGTTGACCGCGCCGTTTCGAAACAAGAGCCCGTCGTCGGCGATGTAGGCCATGAATGCGTCGTGCGTATTCTTCTCCAGGGCCATGCGCGCGAATGCGTGTTCCGTCTGGACCATCTCCTGCAACGGCGTCTGCGCCTGTGCGAAGCACATTAAAAAGGCGAGTGTCAAAGCTTTTGTCATTTCTCTTTCTCCACGGCTATTGCCGCTTGCAACACGCTTTCCGGTGTCCACTGATCGATTGGCCGCACTTCGGAAAGCCTGCCGCGACTCATCACGCCCAGACGATCACACATACCAAACAGTTCCGGCAAATACGAACTGACCATCAACACCGCTTTGTTCTGCGCCGCACACTCGGCGATCGTTTCGTAGACCTGCGCTTTGCTGCCGATGTCGATGCCGCGTGTCGGCTCGTCGAGCAACAGCACGTCCGCGTCCTGATGAAGCAGCCGCGCGACGATTACCTTTTGTTGATTACCGCCCGAAAGCGATCCGACCGGCTGCTCCACGTTGCGTATTTTGATCTTCAGGGCGTTGACGAGCCGTTCTGCTTGTTTGCGTTGAGACGAGAGATCAAGCCAGCCCCAACGCGAGCACGTGTCAAACTTTGTGACCGTCACGTTGTCTGACAACGATTGATTCAACGTCAAACCGTCGCCTTTGCGATCTTCGCTGAGATATCCGAGGCCCTCGATTAGACGCATGGCGGGCGTCGCGCGTCTGCCCGTTAGTGCATGTTTGTTAACCGAGATTGTTCCGCTTTCCGGGGGTTCGAGGCCGAAGATGGCGCGCAAGAGCGGCGTGCGGCCTGAGCCCATCAGGCCGGCGATGCCGAGTATCTCGCCGCGGCGCAGATCGAAACTGGCGTCTTTTAGTAACGGCGGCGCCGCGAGGTTTCGCACCTCCAGAATCGTTTCGTGCGTGGTGTTGTTGGATTTGCGATCCGGAAACAGGTTCTGTTGCGCGCGTCCGACCATTTTAGCGATCAGTTCATCGTCGCTGGTGTTTGCAATCTCGCCGGTCGCAACGCTGCGCCCATCGCGCAACACGGTAAATCGATCCGCGATCTGGCGCACCTCTTCGAGAAAGTGGCTGATGTAGATGACGGCAATGCCTTCTGAGCTTAGTTTGCGGATCAGCGTGAAGAGACGAGCAACGTCGTCGCGCTGCAGGCTGCTGGTCGGCTCGTCCATCAGGATGATGCGCGCGCGTGCAGCAAGAGCGCGCGAGATTTCGACAATCTGCCGAGCCGCGACCGGAAGATCGCCGACGCGTTTTTCCGGATGGATGTCTGCGTGATGAAACGTGCGCAGCACTTCGTTTGTGCGCGTCCGTAATTTGTCACGATCGAGCCAGCCGAAGCGCGAGGATTCGATTCCCATCAGGACGTTTTCGGCCACGGATAGATGCGGACATAAAGATAATTCCTGATGGATCAGAGCGATGCCGTTCGTGCGTGCGTCGAGTGGACTGGTTGGCGAATACGCTCGTCCGTCGATTTGCATCTGTCCGTCGTCTGGTTTCAGCGATCCGGCGATGACGTTCATCAAGGTGCTCTTGCCCGCACCGTTTTCGCCGATCAGCGCGTGTACTTCGCCCGGGCGCAGTTCGAGGTCCACGCCGTCGAGGGCGACAGTTGGACCAAACGATTTACGGATTCCTTTTAACGAAAGAGAACTCATAGGCCGTAGCGTTCGCGCGCAGGCGTCACTCGTTGCCGTTCATTCGAACCGGTGATCGCCAGGATGCGGATCCGATCGTTGTTCGGCAACGTCAAGACGCGCGCATTCGCGGGCACGTCGATCTCGTAAGCAAACAGGTACGAGTAAGCATACGCTTCATTTGTACCGGCCGCAGTGTGATGGTGCGACGCGAACCACGCCAGCGGCGCGCGCTTGATGAAACCGGGCGTGATTCCGACCATCTCGCCATAGGGATCGACGCGTGTGCGCGTGCGTTGCAAAACCGCGGCGATGTCGGACGGTACGTCAGGTGGCGGTGTGCGCGGCGGCACTTGTACTTCGGTTCGTTTCCACTGGCGATTGTCCCACTGTCCGATGAAACCGTTCCAGGTCTGGATTGTCAGTTCTCGTGGATCGTTGTCTACGCGAAACGTGACTTTCTCGTCGTTATTGATCGAAGCGGCAAGCACATATAAACGGCGTGTTCCGGCGGGTAGTTGAATAGTTTGTCCACGCGGGACGACTGCATTTGCGTTGCCACTTGCCATGCGGAACGTTATTGGTCCATACGCGATTTCGCGCGGCAGCATCTCGGCAGGTAACGCGGCGCCTTCGCCGTCGAAACCTGCTCTCATTCTTTCGCCGTCACTGTTCGCTACCGCGAAGTCGTAGGGGAGAGGGATTGGACGCGATTGCGGAAAGGCAGATCTGAGGGATTGTGGCGCTAGTTTGACGGCAAAGGTGCGTGGTTGAAATTTGCTGAGACTCGTTACGAGCTGACCTTTAGCGATCGTCGCTTTGCCAATCGGCAGCTCTTGGCCGTTCACTTCACGAGCCGAGACTACCGCCGACGGAAATGAAATTCGCACGTCCGGCGCTTCGCGTCCGTCGAGTTCCACGATGCGCACAATAACTTCATCGCTGTCTTCCGCTTTCTTCAATGCAAGCACCCGCACGCGACTGTTGTTTACACGGAGAATTGAAAACTTCTTTCCTAAGCGGCCGGGATGTTTCGAACTCTGAAACGCAATCAACGGTTGATTCAAACGCTGCGCCTGCCAGTCTGTTTGCTCGCGCCGCCAATCGCCGCCATGCGCCGCGAGACCGTAAACGAATTCGTGCCGCCCCCAATCCTGCGTCGACTGATCCGCATAGCCTGCGCGTGGGCCAATACCCGGCGTGCGCAGCAGTGTTAGCCGAAGCGTCTTATCGTCAGGCTTGTCTGAGCCGTACTTGCAGTCTGAAAGAATCGTCACACCGAAAGATCCGCTTTTATCCGTGAGATCGAACCACTGATGCGACGGCACTTCAAACTTTCGCTCGTCGTTGTTGCCGCGCTCGATCGTGCCGATTCCCTCGTTGTACGTTGCTTTCGGATTTGACGCCGCGAGCGGAAACGTTGCTTTGAGATTGACGTTGCTCGTCTTCCACTCGATCACGTTACTAAACTCGACGCGATTTCCCGCATCACCTGCGGACAAGCGCACGGTCTGCTGAAATTTCGAACCCTCCGTTTCGCGCACTATCTCGATCGCTACGCGCACCGGACCATTCTCAACAACACGAATCTTTGCCGGCCCACTGACGTATGCACGAGGTGGTTTCTGTTGGTCGGTCCAGTCCATGTTCCACGCAGGCCACTGCGCCGGCGTGTCGTTCTTGATCGCGAGCCGCAGCGGCGCAGCGATCAGTTCACGGTTCAGTTTCTTATCGAAAACACTCGCAACGTCTCCATCGCGATTCAACTCCACCCGATAACGGCCGTTCTCCAACGACAAATCCTTTACTTTTAAGTTCGTCGCCACGGACGCGTCACGCCCTAATCCCCGGTCAACATCGTAAACCGCATAACCCACCGCTCCCACTCTTGCCAAAAACAACAACTTCTCACCAACTACTTGCGACGGCACTTCACGTCCATCTGGTCCAACTACTCTCACTGGCTCACCGGAAAGCGAAACCTTCGCCTCAACCACATCTTCACGCTCGACGTTCAGCGGGTTGTAAACAACGATCGCAGTCCCGTTCGTTTGCGTATCCAACCTCTCAACAATTCCTTCCGTGGCGCTCGTCAACACACTCGCAAACTGATTCAACGCGATCACGTCGTCGTTCCACGAAAACTCAAACGCCTTTGGCGTAGACGTTCCCGGCAAAATATCGTGAAACTGCCCGCCCATCACGAGTGTCCATGCATTGTTGAGCCGCTGTTGCGGATACGTGCGGCTACCCAGCAACATCGCGCCAACCGAAGCCTTCTCCGCCGCGTCCGCAAGCAGTTCGTTTTGACGGTTCCAATACTTCTGATAACTCTGCGACGTGATCGAACCAGCGGAATGATCCGTCAACAAAAGATCACCTTCGTATCGCGGCAGTCCTTTGATCTGCTCGGGACGTATGTTCAGAAACATCTCTTCCGCAGTCGCCGACACGACCTTGATCGACCCGTCACCGACCACAGGAGTTCCCGGAACGAGCGACGGGTTCTTCGTCACGATCGCTTCCATCATGCGCACCGAATCTTCTCGCGGCGCACCACCGGTGTCGCCGGTGCCGTAATAGTGATAGTCAGTAAAGACGCCGCTGACCTTTCCGTTGAGATGAACTCGGCGTGGCCAGTCTTCCTGAAGGCTGGACCCAGTTGGACCATGGGAGGGACTATTGCTGATGTCTCGTCTGATCTGACCGCCGTAGCTGCCGGGATTCAGCGCCGCGATTACGCCACGGCCATCCGGCCCCTGCCACCAGCCAACATTGAACGGAATCCCGTTTGCGGAGTTCCACGTCAACTTCTGCGTCGAGAAGCCTTTGATTCCCGCATGGGCCAGAATACTCGGCAACGAAGCAGGAAAACCAAAACAATCGGGCAGCATGTACTCCGCGCTCGTCTTGCCAAACTCACGCCGGAAAAACTGATTGCCGTAAAGAATCTGCCGAAAGATCGACTCTGCCGACGGCACATTCACGTCGCTCTCTTCCATCGACGAGCCGGCCGGAAACCAGCGCCCGGCGGCGACGTACTGCTTCACGCGCGCGTAATCGGCGGGCCAGTATTCTTTCATCATGCGATAGCGATTAGCGCCGCTGAAGTTGAACACGTAATGCGGATACTTCTCGATGAGCGCGAAGTTGTCGTGCATCGTCTTCGGGATGTAGTCGTTGATCACGCGCGGATATTCCCAACGCCATTGCGTGTCGAGATGCGAGTAAGCAACGACGTAGAGCGTCGGCTCTTTGCTGAGGTCCGTTTGTGCCTGGACCGGAGCAACCAGAAGAACTATCAGAAGCAGTATTAAGCAGCGCATGGGCGCGGATTATAAAACCTCCGGCAAATCTTGACTAAGATCTTCTTTCTCCTTAAGGTGCTGCAATGCAAATCTCCTTCTCGGATCGAGTGCGTTTACCAGACGACGTGCTCATCTCCAACTTGCAGGAAGAATCAGTAATTCTGAATCTCGGAAGCGAGCGCTACTTCGGTTTGGACGACGTTGGCACGCGGGTTTTATCTGTGCTCTCGACGTCCGATTCGATTGAAACTGCCTACAAAGTACTTCTTGATGAATATGACGTTGAGGCTGTAACGCTGCGGCAGGATTTGCTATCGCTGGTCGAAGAACTGGCGGCAAACGGCATCGTTACAGTCGAACGTTCACCTTGACCAGCAAGGTAACAACATGAACAACCCCTCTCAGAAAAAGACCAGCACAGAAAAAACTAAAAAGCCCTTCCATCGTCCGAAACTGATTACTTACGGAAACATTCGCGAAATAACTCAAAACGTGGGCAACGCCGGTAAGCTGGATGGTGGCACCGGCATGAAACAAAGGTCACAGCCCTGAACATTACCCAATCCCGGCTTGATCCGGCATGAGTGGCATAGTCGGTATTCTCAATCGAGATGGAGCGCCAATCGATCGGGATTTGATCTCCCGAATGACGAGCTTCATGTCGTTTCGTGGACCTGACGCACAGCACTTCCGGATCATCGGAAATGTCGCCTTCGGTAATGCGCTTTTGCGTACTACGTTTGAAGCCGCGACTGAACAGCAACCGTTAACCCTCGATCAAAAGCTCTGGCTTACTGCGGACGTCAGGCTCGACGCGCGTCGTGAATTGATCGCGCGACTCGAAGGCAAACTCGGCGCGCCGTTGCGCACACTCGACGATGCTCCGCGAGCGCCGAATGACGCGGAACTGATCCTGCACGCTTACGAAGCGTGGGCTGCAGACTGCGTCAAGTACCTGCTCGGAGATTTTGCTTTTGCGATCTGGGACGCCACGCGGCAACGTCTCTTCTGTGCTCGCGATCAGCTCGGCATTCGACAGTTGTATTACAGCCTCAGTGACGATTGCTTCGTCTTCAGCAACACACTGAACTGTCTTCGTTTGCATCCGCGCGTTTCAAACAACCTGAACGAAGTCGCAATCGGCGACTTCCTCCTCTTCGGTCTGAACCAGGAGAAAGAGACAACTACGTTTGCGGACATCAAACGGCTGCCGAAGGCGCACGCTCTTTCTGTTGCCGGTCAAGGTGTTCGTTTACGTGAGTACTGGACGCCGTCGGTCACAACGGTTCGCTACAGAAACGATCGTGATTACATCGATCGGTTTCAGGAGTTGCTGAGTGCGTCGGTTGCAGATCGTCTCCGCACGGAATGCGTCGCGATATCTCTCAGCGGTGGACTTGATTCGTCGGCGATCGCGGCAGTGGCTACTAAACAGCGCGACTCTGCGTCACCGGAATTGCGCGGTTATTGCGTTGTTTACGACGCGATTTTTGCGGACGAAGAGCGTAAGTACGCAGGGCTAGTGGCTGATGCGCTCAACATTCCCTTACAGCTTCTCGAAGGCAACAAGATCAACGAGCAGGACGACGGCCAAAATGTCGGAGTGGCGCCCGAACCGTTCAACGTCGAACCGTTTTATGCGGTCTCAAGAGAACTCTTACGCCATCTTGCTTCCAGCGCGCGAGTAGCTTTAACGGGTTGGGACGGCGATACGTTTCTAAACGAATCTCCCAAGCCCTCGTTTGTCACGTCGTTGAAAAAAGGAAACGTCGGACGACTGTTGCTCGATGTGACTCGTTATGTCTATTCCCAACGCAGCCCGCCGCCGATCGGAATTAGAACTCAATGGCGACGGTGGCGAAATCCAAATTGGAATAGAGCACCTTATCCGGCTTGGATCAATAAAGATTTCTCGCAGCAACTGAACCTCGTCGAACGCTGGCGTCAAATCCACGCCGACGCTCCAACCGCTCATCCACTGCGGCCACGCGTTTTCCGCACGTTGAACTCCGCGAGTTGGGATCTGCTGTTTGCCGGTTACGATGCGGGAACAACTTTACTGCCGCTCGAAGTTCGACATCCCTTGATTGACGTGCGAATGGTAGACTATCTTCTGTCGTTACCGGTTGTCCCGTGGATGCTCGAAAAAACTATTCTGCGCAAAGCAATGGCCGGTACCCTGCCGGATGCAGTATTATCACGTCCGAAATCACCTCTTGCGAGTGATCCTGGATTGCATTTGAGACACATCAAGAAGTTTCAAAGCATTGACGAGTTTCAACCTGTCGCCGCACTTTTGTCTTACGTCGATCGAACATCTATTCCCAGGATTGCTGAAGCAGTTGACAGCAATCAGTTGTCGATCAATGTGAGACCGTTCAGCCTTAACCAATGGCTGATTCACTCCCATCCAATGGAGCAGACGAATGGCATCTGACCAAACGCCGACCAACGCCCAGCAAACTGATACTTCCAGGAAGTCGTACACGACGCCAAAGCTTGTGAACTACGGAAACCTTCGCGAGATCACCAGAGCTCTCGGCGGAGTTGTGGGTAAGAACGACGGCGGCAGCGGAAAAGACAAAACCGGCTGAGATTTAGCGGTGGGATATTACTCACTTATCTATGGCCTCCGCGTCCATCTAAACGAAAGTGTCCCCGGTCTTCTCTTATCGAACTCGCAAACGATAGCGCCGGATGTTCAGATCCAGTTCGGCAGCATGCCGTCGTGGTCTCAACAGAGATCGTTAAGCAAAGAGTTGTGGTACGCCCATCCCACGAACCTGCCAGACGAAAAGCCTACGCTCGTGGTTTGGAAGATCGACGGCCACTATCAGCTCGAATATGCAGACGGCACGCAGTTTCTGATTGACGATCGGGGAAAGCAGATCTGGGCGACGTGGCCGCCGGACACGCTAACGTTGGAAGACACCGCGACGTATCTCCTCGGTCCAGTCATGGGGTTCACATTGCTGCTGAAGGGATTCATCTCGCTGCACGCGTGCGCCATTGCGGTCGCCGATCGTGCGGTTGCGATCATGGGTCCTGCCGGGTCAGGCAAGTCGACCACGGCGGCGGCGTTTGCTGAGCGAGGTTATTGCATTCTGGCTGAAGACGTGGTGACGCTGCGGGATACGGGCACGGAGTTCCTGGTCCAACCCGGGTATCCATCGATCAGGTTGTGGCCTTCTTCAGTTGAGGCGCTGTACGGCAGTGAAGTGAGTCTGCCGAAACTCACCCCAACGTGGGACAAGTGCTATCTCGATCTGACGCAGGACAAATACGGGTTTCAAAGGTCTCCGCTTCCCCTCGCTGCGATTTTTCTTTTGTCCGACCGAACAGACGATCCGGCTGCTCCATTCGTGCAGCATCTTTCCCCGGCTGAAAAACTGATCTCACTCGTCGCCAACACTTATGCTGCGTATCTTATGGACCGGCAGATGCGCGGCCGAGAGTTTAAATTTTTGCAGCGTGTGCTGAATGCGGTTCCAGTTAATCGAGTGACGGGTCATTCGGATCCGGCTCGCATCGGTGAGTTGTGCGAGACCATTCTCGAGCATGTATAACATCAACGCCTACGGCAAGATGATCGCCGACGCTCCGCGTGTCGACGCGTACGTCTCGGCTCTGCGGCAGGCGATCACACCGGATTCGGTCGTTGTGGATCTGGGATGTGGTCCAGGGTACTTCGCGATACTGGCGTGCCGGTTGGGCGCGCGGCGTGTGTTTGCGATCGAACCGAGCAACGCGCTACAGGTTGGGCGCGACGCCGCGCGTGAGTATGGATTTAGCGATCGCATCGAGTTCATTCAGGACTTCTCGACGAACGTCACACTCCCGGAACAACCGGACGTGATCGTTTTTGATCTGCGTGGCGTGCTGCCGTGGTTTCAGCAAAGCCTCACTTCAATCATTGACGCGCGAAAGAGATTGTTGCGGCCTGGTGGGATCTTGATTCCCAGGCTCGATCGGCTTTGGGCGGCAGTTGTTGAAGCGCCGGCGCGTTATGCAGACGTCGTCGGTCCGTGGGAAGACAATGGAAATGGCGTCGCCTTGAATTCAGCACGCAATTTCGTAGTTAACCTCTGGTCCAAAGGCCGTGTGAAGCCGGACAACATGTTGGGCCAACCAGTTGTGTGGCATGAGTTGGATTACGAGAAACTCGAAGACGCCAATGTCCGCAAGGACATTTCTCTTTCCGTGGCGCGAAAGGGAACGGCTCATGGGTTGTCGATTTGGTTCGATGCGGAGTTACTCGGCGGCGTGCGGTTTTCGAATGCGCCCGGTGGTGCGGAGTTGATTTACGGGCAGGGGTTTTTCCCGTTCCAGCAGCCTCTCGAAGTTGCAGCCGGTGATCGGATCGACGTTCGTGTTGAGGCGCACCTGATTAGAGATGATTACGTTTGGCGTTGGGACACGGTCCACGTGTCGCAAGACGAAATTAAAAGCCGCTTCAAACAATCGACTCTGTCTGGCGCTCCGTTGTCTCCCGCGCAACTGCACAAACACGCAGGTTCCTACGTTCCGCAAATCAACGAAGCAGGCGCAATCACCAGGTTCGTGCTTTCTAAAATGGACGGGAAGAATTCCAACGAACAGATCGCGGCTGAACTGGTGACGGAGTTTTCCTCGCAGTTTCGCAACCAGAGTGACGCGCTGGATGTCGTCGCCGAAATGTCTGACAAGTACAGTGGCTAGTTCCGGTTTACAAATTCTTTCCGCCAAACTGCGCAAAGCGCTCGCGCAGTTGCCTAACTTGCCGCGCGCACTCGCGCTGGTTTGGGAAGTCGCGCGCGCCTGGACCATCGCGTGGGTTGTTTTGTTGGTACTTCAGGGTCTTCTGCCGGCGGCGATTGTCTACCTGACGAAACTGGTAGTCGACGGCGTGGTGAACGCGCTCGAGGCTGGCAGTCCATCGGTGGCGATGCGGCAGGTGCTCGTGCGGCTGGTGTGGCTTGGCGGGGTGCTGTTGTTGATGGAAGTTGTTCGCAACGCCATCAACTGGGTGCGCGGAGTGCAGGCCGAGTTATTACAGGACCACATCACCTCGCTCATTCATCAAAAATCAGTCACGGTCGATCTCGCGTTCTACGAGCTTTCCGATTACTACGATCATTTGCATCGCGCGCGAGCTGAGGCTCGTTACCGGCCCGTCGCGTTGCTCGGCAACCTGGGGACGCTGTTGCAAAACAGCATCACACTGGTAGCGATGGGCGCGATCCTGATCCCGCTTGGTCCATGGCTCGCGTTGGCACTGTTGCTCAGCACGCTGCCGGCTTTTTACGTGGTCGTTCATTACGCACTGGCGGAGTATGAGTGGCGGCAGCGCACCACGGCTGACGATCGGCGCGTTTGGTATTACGACTGGCTCATGACTGCCGGCGAAGCGGCCGCGGAGATCCGGCTCTTCGGGCTCGGCAAGTATTTTCTGTCGCTGCACGATGGTTTGAGAACACGGCTGCGCGGCGAGCGCGTGCACCTGACGCGCAAACAAGGATTCGCCGAGCTCGTCGCCAGCTTGCTCGCGCTTGTCATCATGGGCGCGGCGCTCGGCTGGATGGTGTGGCGGGCATTGCACGGCGCGGTGACGTTGGGTGAGCTGGCGCTGATTTACGTAGCTTTCAATCAGGGTCAGGGCTTGATGCGAACGCTGTTGGAAAACGCAGGCCAGCTTTACGCCAACAGTCTCTTCCTCGGAAATCTGTTTGAGTTTCTCGCGCTCAAGCCTTCAATCACCGACGGCCGGCACACGATTGGTGACGTTGAAACGGGCATCAGTTTCAAAGACGTGTCGTTCAGTTATCCTGACGCGACCGGCAAGGCGCTCGACGATTTCACGATGACGATTGCGAAAGGAAAGATCGTGGCGATCGTCGGTCCGAATGGCGCCGGAAAGAGTACGCTGCTCAAGCTCCTTTGCCGTTTTTACGATCCGGACAATGGCCGCATAGAAATTGACGGCCGCGACCTGCGGGAAATTCCAGTTGAAAATCTGCGGCGGCTGATCACGGTGCTGTTTCAGCAACCATCACATTACAACGCGACCGTGCGTGAGAATGTCAGCTACGGCGATCCGCGGCTGCAAGCGTCTGATGCCGAGGTGATGGCTGCAATTCGCGCCGCCGGTGCGGATGAGATCGTCGCGCGATTGCCCGAACGCGAAGAAACACTGCTCGGCCGTTGGTTCGCTGGGGGAACTGAACTGAGCGTGGGCGAGTGGCAGCGCATCGCACTCGCGCGGGCGTTTCTTAGACGTGCGCCGATCATTATTCTCGACGAACCCACCAGCGCGCTCGACCCGTGGGCTGAAGCGGATTGGCTCGAACGCTTCCGCGAGCTCGCAGAAGGTCGAACGTCAATCATCATCACGCACAGATTTACAACGGCCATGCACGCCGATGTGATCCACGTGATGGATCGTGGTCGGATTGTGGAATCAGGCAGCCATCAACGCCTGTTGGCGCACACCGGTCTGTATTCGGAGTCGTGGTCACGGCAGATGGTTGCAGCCAGGGCGGCCGTCACATGAACCACAGCCGTGCAGAAAATCGGTTGCTGCTTAACGTCGCGCGGCGCGAGCTCGACGACGATCGGCGTGCGGAGTTGCGCCATCTGGCAAAACAGCCACTCGATTTCGACTACCTTTTCGAAAAGGCCCAGACTCACGGCCTGCTGCCTCTCGTGCAGAAACACTTAGCCAGTTCCGCGAGTGACATCCTGCCCGGTCATTTTCTCTCCCGCTTGAAGCTCCAATCCGTGGCCAATTCGCAGAACGTGCTGCACCTGGGCGGCAGACTCTTAAACCTCTGTAAGCTTTTTGAAGAAAACGGCATCCCGGTCGCGATCTTGAAAGGCGCTTTGCTGTCGCAAATGGCGTACGGCGAGATTGCCATGCGCACCGCCGGCGATATCGACGTGCTGATCGGGCCGCAAGATTTCGCTCGCGCACGTGCATTATTGGAATCGCTCGGTTACGAGATGAATCCCAAGCTGACACCGCGCTCGTTGGCTTCGCACCTGAGTCACCATTGCGAGCTACAATTCATGCGCGACGACTGGTTCACGATCGTCGATCTGCATTGGGCACTCGCGCCGAAGAGTTTTGTATTCAAGATGGAAACGGATGAGGTGATGTCGCGTTTGCAGTCTGTGGAGATCGGCGGTGCGACGATCAAGACACTCGCCACGGAGGATTTGATCCTGTATCTATCGATGCATGGCGCCAAGCACCTTTGGCGAAGACTTGAATGGATCGTTTCGCTTGCTGAGCTGATACGCTCCACAGACACGATCGCTTGGGACACGATCGTAGAGCGAGCCGCGAAGGCACACGCCACACGGATGTTAGCCCTGGGTCTGCATCTAGCGGAAAATCTTTCGAGTGTTTTTGTTCCGGCTGAGGTGTGGCGAGCGGTGGACAGTGACGAGTCGAGCAAACGAATGGCGCAACAGACACTCGCGGAAATCTTCGACGTCTCCACCGCGCCGGTTTCCACCGAAACAAATCTCTACAACCTCAAAATCATGGATCGCAAACGCGACGCCCTTACCTCCGCTCTGCGCGCGATCTTCGTCCCCACCTTCTCTGACTGGCACGCGCTGAATCTCCCGCCCTCCCTGCACTCGCTCTACTACGCCTATCGGCCGTTGCGGCTTTCAAAAGCTTACAGCTCGGCGCTTTGGCGGAAATTGGGTTCGCGAGGCGCGGCATGTCTGTGAGTCTTAAGCCTCCGTTGAAATGGGCCGGCGGGAAACGCTGGCTCGTGCCGCATTTGAAGCCGATCTGGGAGCGTTATTCCGAGCGCCGTTATGTCGAACCGTTTTGCGGCGGGCTCGCCGTCGTGCTTGGACTGCAACCGGAACGCGCGTTGCTCAACGACATCAATCCGCACCTCATCAATTTCTATCGCCACCTGCAAAACGGAATGCAACCGCGCATCAAAATGCGCAACGACGAGCGACTCTTTTACAAACATCGCGAGCGTTTCAATAAGTTGATTCAGAATGGCGGTGTGAAGAGCAGCGAAGCGGCGGAGTTGTTCTACTATCTGAATCGCACATGCTTCAACGGCCTTTGCCGTTTCAACAAAGGCGGGGGGTTCAATGTGCCGTTCGGAACGTACGGCAAGATCAATTACGCTTCCGACTTTTCTCAGTACACGCAGACGTTCAGACAGTGGGAGTTTACGAGTGTTGATTTCGCTTCAGTGAAAACTGAAGCCACGGATTTCATCTACGCGGATCCGCCTTACGACGTTGAGTTTACGACCTACAGCGCCGGTGGGTTTTCGTGGGATGATCAGAAGCGAGCTGCGGAGTTGTTGGCGAAACACTCGGGACCGGTGGTGATTTCGAATCAAGCAACGCCGCGAATTGTTGAGCTGTATGAAGGTTTGGGATTTGAGTTGAGTTATCTTGCGGGTCCGAGACGCATCAGTTGCACCGGGGATCGCACCGCCGCGCGCGAGGTGTTAGCGATTAAAGAATGAGTCAAACGTGGTTACCGGATTTGATCTACGCGGAAGGACGTTTTCAGTCTGACGTAGCGCTTGTGTGTGACGGGAGGGTTATGGAGTTGCGTCCCGCGCACAACGTTAGCGATCCGATTCGTCTCAAAAACCGCGCGCTGCTTCCGGGGCTCGTCAATGCTCATTCGCATGCGTTTCAACGCGTGATTCGCGGGCGAACGGAGCGCCGCTCAGAACACACGAGTGATAGTTTTTGGACGTGGCGCGAGCAGATGTACGCGGCTGCGAATCGGCTTTCGCCGGAAGATATTTACGCGGCGTCGCGAATGGCGTTTCTCGAGATGGCGCTAGCTGGAATTACTGCCGTTGGCGAGTTTCATTACATTCATCACGCGCCCGATGGTTCGCGTTATTCCGATCCGAACCTGCTTGAACGCCAAGTGATCCGTGCGGCGCGCGACGTGGGCGTGCGCATCGCGTTGTTGCGAGTGGCATACGCGCGAGCGGGTTATCAAAAGGAGCCGAATCCGGAGCAGATTCGGTTTATTGAAGACTCGCCGGAGAGTTACTTAAAAAGTCTGGAAGAACTACTTACCGCGCCGGAGTTGAAAGATGGAATGGCGTGGGTTGGCGTCGCGCCGCACAGTGTTCGGGCCGTTCCACTCGACTACCTCAAGTCGGTTGGGGAGTTTGCACAAGAACGTGGTCTATTGGTCCACATGCACGTAGCCGAGCAAACCGCGGAAGTCGAAGCGTGTATTGAAGAGTACGGGCGTTCCCCCGTCGCGCTGCTCGATACCGAAGGTTTGTTAAGCGCGCGGTTCACTGCGGTTCACGCCATTCACGTTACGCCGAAAGCTATCAGCGCCCTCGCGCGCGCACAAGCAAATGTTTGCGCGTGCCCGACCACTGAACGAAATCTCGGCGACGGCGTCGTGCCTGTCGATGCGTATTTCAACGCGGGCGTCCCGGTCTCGTTGGGCACCGATAGCCAGATCCAGATCGATCTGCTGGAAGACGCGCGCGAACTCGAGTATCACTTGCGCCTGCAACGCACCGCGCGAAACATTCTCGCGCCGGGCGGCGAAACGGACGAATCAGCGCTCGCGCGAAGATTGTTTGCCTGCGCAACGACAAGCGGCGCTACGAGCATCGGTTTCGACGGCGGCTCACTGGAGCCAGGCGCGCCCGCAGACTTTTTCACGGTGGATCTAGAGGATCCATCTGTCGCCGGCTCAACAGTAGATAGTCTTCTCGCTAATGTCCTGTTCTCGCTTTCCCGCGCGGCCATCAAAGACGTAGTAGTAGCCGGGAAAAGGATTGTTGCCGACGGGCGTCACGCGCACCAAGACGAGATAGTAAGCGCTTTTCAACGAATACAATGAACCCACAACAAACACTTGCCGATCTGGTGCGGATCGACTCCGTCTCCTCTCGTTCAAACGCGGAGATTGTTGATTACCTCGAACGGCGCTGCGAAGCACTCAAACTCAAAACGAAGCGCTTTTCGTATCACGACGAAAACGGCATCGAGAAGATCAATCTCATCGCACTCGCGGGCACTGAGTTCTCGCAGCACACAAGCGTCGAGCTCGCGCTTGTCGGACACACGGACACCGTTCCCTACGATCCCAACTGGCCGGAAGCAACAAATCTCACCGAACGCGACGGCAAACTTTACGGCCGCGGCTCATGCGACACCAAAGGCTTCATCGCCGCTGCGCTTTGCGCCGTCGAAACAATCGATCGCTCGCGTCTCAACAAACCACTGGCATTGATATTCACTGCCGACGAAGAAATCGGCCTGCGCGGCGCCAAGCATTTGGCCCAACTAAGAGCCCTGCGCGTTCGCTACAGCATCGTCGGCGAACCCACATCGCTACAACCGATTCGAGCCGGCAAAGGTTACTCGCTCGCCGAAGTGCTCGTGAAAGGCCGCGAGGCTCACAGCGCGTATCCGGCGCTCGGCGCTTCTGCGATACTTCGCGCCGCCCGGCTCATCAATCGGCTCGAAACAATCGCCAAACAACTTAAAGACGACCAGCATCCGGCTTTCGATCCACCCTACACAACGCTCAACGTCGGCGTGATCAACGGCGGCTCAGCCAAGAACGTGCTCGCGGGCGAGTGCCGTTTCACACTCGAATGGCGCCCGATTCCTACCCAACCGTCCGACCATCTTTTGCATCTCTTACACCTGGCAGTCAGTGAAGAAAAACGCAGCGATCCCGATTTCGTGTGTGAAGTCGATGCCAGCCGCGCGGATTCTGGTTTCGAAACCGCTCGTGAGTCTCCGCTGATCAAGTTGCTCGAAAAAGAGACCGGTCTCCAGTCCGGCACTGTCGCGTTCGGCACGGAAGGCGCGCAAATGCAGGCGCTTGGCAGCGATCCGGTCGTGATCGGCCCGGGCGACATTCGCGAGGCGCATCGTACCGGTGAATTCGTGCCTGTACAGGAATTGGAGCGGTGCACCGAGATCTTGAAGCATGCGGTCGAGCAATTGTGCGCGTGAACTCTTTCCGTTAAGCTGCACGCGAAAGGTTTTGAAGATGTATTTCACCCGCATTCTTTTGTTCCTGTCCGTGTTTGTCCTTTTGTCCGTGGCCGTTTTTGCCCAGGACCCAAAGCCCCTCACGAACAAAGAAGTCGTCACGCTTCTCTACCAGTTACAACGCAGCCCGGAAACTCGCGATGAGGTCGTCGAGGAGATTCGCAAACGCGGCATCGGCTTTCAACTGACCGACGGCATGCGCTCGCTGATCGCCACCAAGAGCGGCAACGACGCCTTGTTGCGCCGCACGTTTGAAGAAGCCGAACGGCGCCGTGTGAATCCTACGGCTTCAGCTTTGCCATCCGAAACCGAAGGCAACGAACTGCTCGAACGCACTCGAAACGTGACGCTCGCAGCAGCAGGCGCCATGCCTGACTTTCTCGTCAAACAGATCATCAAACGTTCAGTCGCCTACGGCACCACAGCCAACTGGATTCCACAGGACAACCTGACGATCGCCGTCGGCTATCGCGCCAATCAAGGCGAGGAATACCGCATTCTCACCATCAACGGCATGCCCGCGGGTGAAAACGGCAAACCAACTTCCGACTACAGCAAGTACGCACCGAAAGGCGCTTCGTCGAGTGGCGTCGAATACATCTCGGCGCTCGCCGACGTTTTCAAACCAGAGTCGAAGGCTGAATTCAAGATGGTCGACACCGATCAGATTCAGAACCGGCGCACCGTGGTTTACGAATACGTGGTGATGCGTGCCAACTCGCAGTTGAGCTTGACGGTCGGCGACACTGGCGCGCGCGCTATCGTTGGTTCGCGCGGCCGCCTGTGGATCGATCGCGAGCTCGATCGAATACTGCGTTTCGAACAGATCGCGACGGAGGTTCCTCCGGATTTTCCGATCACGGGTGCGAGCAGCACCATCGATTACGACTGGGTCTCGATCAACGAGCGTAAATACCTGCTGCCGACTCACTCGCAGATCCTGATGACCACGAACCAGGGCAAGTTTGTGTTGCAAAGCAAAAACGATGTGCGCTTCCGCAGTTATCAGAAGTTCGGCGCGGAGCTGAAGGTCATCGACGAAGTGGGCGAGGACGACGAACCAGTCGACGAACCGCCCAAACCGCCAGTCAAACCTATAAAGCCCCCTCAGAACTAGAAATCCATCGCACGGATTACACAGACTTCTGCGTTATCAGTGGATGAGTGTCTCCGAAAGTAGACGCCTTTTACCCGCTTCTGTTTCCTCCCGTGAACACTTAGACCACTCATTCGTCAAAATACGCGTAGATCTCTGGTGGTACGCACCTTGCTCTGTAGAAGACACGAACACTCAGGAGCGTTGTTTGGATGAAGCCGAGAATTTTGATTGTTGATGATGATTCAGTGATCACTCAACAGCTCTATTGGACCTTGTGTGAGGAGTACGACGTCGTGACCGCAAACGACATGCAGACGGCTATTCGTCGTGCGACTTTTTACAAGCCGGATGTTTCGATACTTGACTTGCAGATGCCGCCGGAAAGGAACTCCCCGGCAAGCGGGATTCGCTTACTGGAATTCATTAAAGGTCATTTGACCCAATCGAAGGTCTTGATCATGAGTTCAAACAGCGAGTCGGACGTACGTGAAGCTTGCATGGCCGCCGGCGCGGATGGGTTCTTCGCAAAGCCTTTCAACATCGAAGACCTGCTCGCCAGCATTTGCAGATTGATACCGGTTCACAGGCTGAAATTGTTCGCACACATTCTTTGAAATCGGACGTTACCCACTTTCCGACGTCCGTCAAACACCGGAGATGAAACCCCCTCTTCATCAGAAGGTGTGCTCGAAGGCCCCCGCAGCGTCTCCCACGCGCACGCGGGGGCCGCATTTTTTTAAATCCACTAATCTGCCATAATCGCCTCACCGATGAGTGAAGCAATGGACAAAGTACGCGGCATCAACGAGCTGCCTGTGTTTCCTCTGCCCGTGGTCCTGTTTCCCGGTGTGCCCCTGCCGCTGCACATCTTTGAGCCACGTTACCGGCAGATGCTCCTCGATATTGGTGAGGGGAACAAGCTGTTTGGCGTCTCCTATTTCGATCCGTCAGTGCAAACAAATGAGATTCCACCGGCGGGCCACATTGGCTGCGTTGCCGAAGTAACGGAAACGCACGTCTTTCCTGATGGACGTTCCAACGTACTGACGGTGGGTATAGTTCGGTATGAGATTGAATCGTACGTCGAACGCGGCGATCCGTATCTCGTGGCGAAGCTCAGTTACTTCGAAGACGACGAAGAAGATGAAACTTCACTTGTCAGTCTAACGAAGGAAGTAGCAGACGCGTTTACGCGGATCGCGCAAGCGGTGCGCACGATCAACGACGAACGTACGAACCTGCCGGACATTTCCGACACCGAGCCGCAACGGCTTTCGTTTCTTGTTGCCGCCGCGATGGAGATCGAGGCCGACGTTAAGCAGGAGCTGCTGGAGCTGCGCTCGACGTTTGAACGTCTCGAACGATTGCGCGCGATGTTGTCGGAAGCGGTAAAAGGTTACGAGGAACGCGCGCGTATTCACGAACTCGCCAAAGGAAACGGACACGGCGGCAAGAGGATCGAGATCGAATGATTACTATCCGTGTTCTTTTCTTCGGCGCCGCTCGCGACGTGGTCGATCAAAATCCCCTTTCCTTGTCGCTCGACGGCGCAGTCACCGTGTCACTGGCTTTTCAGCAACTCGTCGAACGATATCGCGATCTCGAACGCTACGGACGTTCGCTGTTGTTTGCAGTCAACGAGGAGTATGCGACGCTGGACACGGATTTAAAGGATAACGACGAATTGGCAATCTTTCCGCCTGTGAGTGGTGGCAGTGAAGATCGCAGTCACGATTTTTTTGAGTTGACCACTGAACCGATCGACGTGGGTTCCGTAGCTCGTCGTGTGGTCCTGCCAGAGTGTGGCGCGATCGTATCGCTCGACGGTTTTACGCGCGAGTGGACCAAGGGGCGTCGAACAAAATTCTTGATTTACGAAGCCTACGACGGCATGGCTGTCTCAGAGATGCAGCGCCTGGGCGCCGAAGCCCACAATCGTTTCGCCATCGCGCACATCGGCATCGTCCACCGCACCGGCCGCCTGGAAATCGGCGAAACCAGCGTAGTTATCTCCGTAAGCGCCCCACATCGCAAAGCCGCATTCGAGGCCTGCGAGTGGGCCATCAGAGAACTCAAACGCACCGTGCCCATCTGGAAGAAAGAAGTTTACGAAGACGGTGAAGAGTGGGTTCAGCCACAGACAAACACGGACAACACGGACAACACGGACAACACGGATTCTTCTATCTAGTCTGTGTTAGTCCGTGTAAGTCTGTGGCTAGTTTTTAGGCCGGGGCTTCCTCGGTTACTTCGTCGGCTTCGACCAGTGATGCGCTGGTCACTTTGTCGCCCGCATCGGTCTTGATGAGTCTAACGCCTTGGGCGCTGCGGCCGGTCTTGCGAATATGATCCGCCTCCAGCCGGATCAATTTGCCCTGCTGCGTGATGATCATAATCTCCGACTCGTCTTCAACCGGAAATACGGCAACGACCTTGCCGGTCTTCTGGGTCGTCTTCATGTTGATAACGCCCTTGCCGCCGCGCGCCTGTAGACGATAGGTCGTGATCGGCGTCTGCTTGCCGTAGCCCTGCTCGGAGACTGACAGCATCCGTTCTTTGTCTTCAGCCGAGACCGCACAAACCGAAACCACGAAATCATCCTGACGCAACTCAATGCCGCGTGTGCCGCGGGTGGCGCGGCCCATCGGACGCGCGTTCTTCTCGTCAAAGCGAATCGCGAGCCCGTTGTGCGTGGCGATGAAGATGCGTTTGGTGCCGTCAGTGAGTATGACGTCGAGCAACCGGTCGCCTTCGTCGATATTGATCGCGATGATGCCGTTCGTACGAATGTTCTGAAAGTCAGCCAGTGATGTTTTCTTGATCACGCCTTTGCGCGTTACCATCACTACAAAGCGGCCTTCCGCAAACTCGCGCACCGGAACCACACCCGCGAGTCTTCGATCGCTGGGAATGTTTATCAGATTCACGACGGCTTTGCCGCGCGCGGACGCAGCCGCGTCCGGCACTTCGTGAACCTTGATTTTGTAGACCATGCCATCGTCGGTGAAGATCATCAGGTAAGCATGGGTTGTCGCGATGAAGAGGTGTTCGACGAAATCACCATTCTTCGCGGCCGCGCCGAAACGTCCTTTGCCGCCGCGTCCCTGACGTGAATAAGTCGTGACCGGCGTGCGCTTGATGTAGCCACTGTTGGTCACGGTGATCGCAACGTCCTCATCGGCAATCAAATCCTCGATTGAGAGCTCGACGCCTTCATCCACGATCTCCGTACGACGCTCATCACCAAAATCTTTTCTGACCTCTTCGAGTTCCTTTGCAATCACGCTGCGCAGCGAGCGCTCGTTGCCGAGAATCTCTTCGAGCTCAGCGATCAGCTTGATGATGCCTTCGTATTCATCGACGATCTTCTGCCGTTCGAGAGCCGACAAACGGCGCAACTGCAAATCCAGAATCGCCTGCGCCTGAATCTCCGAAAACGCGAGGCTTTCCATCGTTTTCTGCATTCGCGCAAGGTACGTCTTCAGTTGCACGTCGGACGGAACCCCCTTCCACGTCGTCACTTCGCTCGTGGTTTTGAGTTGTGCCTGCAACCATTGCCGCGCTTCGTCGACTGAACGCGAATTGCGAATCAGCGTGACGATGTAGTCGAGCGCGTCGATCGCTTTCGTGAGCCCTTCGAGAATGTGGGCTCTCGCTTTCGCTTTGCGCAGCTCGTATTCAGTGCGCTTGCGCACGACCTCGCGGCGAAACTCGATAAACGCCTCGAGCATCTGCTTGAGGTTGAGCACACGCGGCTGGCCGTTGACGATGGCGAGATTGATCACGCCGAAGGACGATTGCATCGGCGTGAGTTTGTAGAGCTTGTTGAGCACCACCTGCGGCACTGCGTCGCGTTTCAATTCGACGACGATGCGCATGCCGGTGCGATCTGATTCGTCTCGCAGATCCGAGATGCCTTCGAGCTTCTTCTCGTTGACGAGTTCGGCGATGCGCTCCAGCAAACGCGCTTTGTTTACCTGGAAAGGTATTTCAGTGATCACGATCGCGTCGCGCTCCTGCGCACCGCGTCCAATACGATCGATGCCGGCACGCGCGCGCAACTGCAAAACGCCGCGGCCTTCGACGTACGACTTTCTGATCTCTTCGCGCCCGTAAATGAATCCGCCCGTTGGAAAATCAGGACCGGTGACGATCTTCGTCAGGTCTTCGACTTTCAGTTCCGGGTCTTTCAAAAGCGCGAGTGTCGCGCCGACAATCTCAGTCAGATTGTGTGGCGGGATCTTCGTCGCCATGCCGACCGCGATGCCGTCAGAACCGTTAATGAGCAGGTTTGGCACGCGCGCCGGGAGAACTGTCGGTTCGCTTAGCGACTCGTCGTAGTTTGGTTGAAAAACAACCGTTTCTTTTTCGATGTCCGCGAGGAGTTCGTTGGCGAGACGCGCCATGCGAATTTCGGTATAACGCATCGCGGCAGCAGCATCGCCATCGACGGAACCAAAATTTCCCTGACCATCGATCAGCGGATAACGCATCGAGAAGTCCTGGGCCAGACGCACGATCGTGTCGTAGACCGGCATGTCGCCGTGCGGGTGATACTTACCGATCACATCGCCAACGATGCGCGCACTTTTCTTGTAAGCCTTGTTGTAAGTATTGCCGAGTTCGTGCATCGCCCAGAGCACGCGCCGGTGAACGGGCTTGAGGCCATCGCGGATGTCTGGCAAGGCGCGGCCGATGATCACCGACATGGCGTAGTCGAGATACGATCGCCGCATTTCGTCTTCGATATTTATGTGATTGCGGTCAGAAGTTGTTTCCATCTAATACCCTTTCCAGTACAATCCCGCGAGTCTTTTTGACGCTCGATTTTTTGAGGCAGCAGAACAAGGATGGTTCATGATTAAAGTACCCGTATTTTAGCGCTTTTTTAGTGCTTTTGGCAATCGCATCTACGGGTCGGAACTCTAATAAAATCAATAGCTTCGTGCGGCTTGCAGCAGGGTTTTTTAAACTCCCACAAACCGGGCTCTCGCACATGAATGTAGAACACAACTCGAAGCGCATTCGCGAGCGGCTCGCCTTGCAACTGCCCGTGAGAATTCACTGCCGTGAAGCACCTGATTTCGAGTGGACCGAGATAACGAGATTGACGAACGTGACGCCGTTTGGCGCGGCCTTCACGTTGACGCGGCCAACGGAAAGAGGGCGGCTGCTGCACATGACGATCCCGATGCCGCGGCAACTGCGCGTGTTTGATCACGTTGAAGATCAATATAAGATTTGGGCTATCGTGCGGCACCTCAAGAGCAAGACCACTAACAAGGGACCGGCGTTTGAAGTTGGCGTTGCCTTTATCGGCAAGCGTGCTCCGGCGAGTTATGAAACTGAACCGTGGAAGCGGTATGAAATCTCGGCCAGTGTTGACGACACGCTCGCGACTGTCGATGAGGTCTCCGGCGGAATGCCCGCCGACAAGCGGGAACACACCCGGCATCGTATGGCTGTCGATATGCTCGTCGAGATGGTCGATCCGAATGGAGCGGTGATGCAGAGTGAACAGACCGTCACCGAGGACATCAGTGCGCAGGGCGCGACGCTCTTCACGACACTCGAGATTCCGGTTGGGCGTTTTATTCGACTGACGAGCGAGGAATACCGCACGACGGCCCACGCAGCCATTCGCTCGCGCACAACCGGCAGCGACGGCGTCGCGCGAATTCACGTCGAGTTCGTGGATAAGCAGTGGCCGTTGTAGACTCTGTTCAACGATTTCCGTTTGAGCTCAGACAACTTGAATAACACGGGGACATTGCCGGGAAAAAAGCCAGCCGTGCGGGCAGGGGCCGGTACGATGTTTCCGCAATGGGTGCTCGAACTCGTGCGCCCGACTGTCGGTGTGTTTAGCCGGCTGTTCTGGAAAATCGAGTTTGTCGGAGCTGAGAACGTTCCCGCGAAGGGCGGGGTGATCGTCGCGTCGAACCACCAGACCTACATCGATCCCTTCTGGCTTTCCTTAAAAATCAAACGCCCAATCCGTTATCTCGCGTGGAGCGCCGCGTTTACGTGGCCTATCGTTGGCCGCGGTCTGACGTGGCTCGGCGCCTGGCCGCTCGCGCTCGAAGGCAGCGATCCAGCCGCGATTCGACGTTCGCTTCAATGGTTACGCGACGGTGGCGCGGTGGTGATCTTTCCCGAAGGCGGCCGCAGCACGTCAACAGGCGAGATGGAAAGATTCAAGGCCGGTGCAGTGCGGCTGGCGTTGGAAGCAAACGTCCCGATACTGCCGGTGACAATCAAAGGCGGGAATCGCATCTGGCCGCGCGGTTGGCGAGTACCGCATTTGGGCAAGGTCGTGGTGACGTATCACCCGCTTTATTACCCCGCGCAACCACCCGAAGAAGAAACGCGCGCATTCGCGCGACGCGAAAGCGAACGACTCGCCAAAGTCATCGAGTCCGCGCTTTAAACTCCGTACCGAAGAACTCTCAGCATTGCGTCGTGGACCAGTCCATTGCTCGCCAAAACTTTTGGCGTGTAGATGTTGAGCGGTTGATTATCGAAATTAGAAACTTGTCCGCGCGCTTCCTCGATCAAAAGTATTCCCGCCGCGATGTCCCACGGACTTAGACCATCTTCCCAAAAGCCATCAAACCGGCCACACGCCACATAAGCAAGATCGAGCGCCGCCGAACCGTCGCGTCTGACAGCCTGCGCGGCCATCGTGAAGTTTGCGAAATCACGCGTGAAATTCGGCCGTTCGCGAACGTTGTAAGGAAAGCCGGTACAAAGCATCGCGCTGTTTAATTCTTCAACTGACGAAACACGAATCTTGCGGTCGTTCAGCGTCGCACCGTTGCCGCGTTCGGCAGCAAACATCTCATCACGCACCGGATCGTAAACCACGCCGATCTCGATCGCACCAGCGTGCTCCAAAGCGATCGAGACGCAAAAGCACGGGTAACTGTGCGCGTAATTCGTGGTGCCGTCGAGCGGGTCGATGATCCACTTCCACTCGCTGCGCTTGCCACCGGTCAAAACCGCTTCGCCAGATTCTTCCGCGAGAATTCCATGTTGTGGATAGTACGAACGAATGCGCTCGATGATCAGGTTCTCGGAAGCCAGATCGGCTTCGGTAACAAGATCGATATCGCCTTTGTTCGTAATCTTGGCCGAGCCGAGACGTTGGACCAGCAACCCGCCGGCTTCACGCGCTACATCAATCGCAAAGTTAAGCAATCAAACTCCCCGTGGTTTCGCGACCTTAACCTGCGGCATCTTGCGCGCCGCGATGCGCAAGATCTCCTGGATCTGGCTGTCCCAATAACCCCATGAATGATCGCCCGGCAGTTCGCGATACTCGTGTGGAATCTTCTTTTCAAACATCAACACAGCCAGCTCGCGGTTGTAGGAAGAGATAAGCGGCGAATCTTCAGTGCCGCAGTCGAAGTAGAAGAACGGCAGAGATTGAACCCGTCCGGCGGGCAGCTTGTTGATGATTTCAAACAGATCGTTTCCCTGTCGCGTGTCGCTGCCGACTGGTCCAAACAACTTCACTGACTCCTGCCACAGTTGCGGAATGTCTTTTTCACTGAAACGCGTTACGCCAAACGCGCCGCTCATCGACGCCGCAAAGACAAACGTCTGCGGCGACTTCAAGCCAAACTTAATCGCGCCATAGCCACCCATCGACAGCCCCGCAATCGCACGCCCATAACGCGCGTCGATCGTGCGATAACGCTGCTGCACGTCGGGCAGAAGCTCCTGCAGGATGTAGCTTTCGTATTTGTCTGTCGTGAGGGTTGCGCTGTCGGTGTACCAACCGTTGTTGCCTTCCGGCATGACGACGATGAGCCGATACTCAGCCGCGTAATCGGCGACGTTTGTTTTCGTCACCCAATCGGAATAGTGGCCGGTCAGGCCATGAAGCAGGTAGAGCACCGGATAACGCGTCGCGCGCGCGGTGTCGTAATCCGGCGGAAGAATGACGTTGTAAGGCAGCGCTGCGTTGACGAATTTACTTTGCAGCCGGACGGTTTCGACGCGCGCAGCCACGGACGTGCAAAGAACAATAAAAACGGCCGCAACGCCAACAAAGCGATTGATTATTTTCATAGAAGGGGAATGTTGATTTGCTTTTCTCGCGCGGTCTTCTCTGCTTCTTCGTAGCCCGCGTCGACGTGTCTCGCAACACCCAGCCCCGGATCGTTCGTCAATACCCGATTCAAACGCTTCGCCGCTTCATCCGTTCCGTCAGCAACCGAAACCTGACCCGCATGTAATGAATAACCAATGCCGACACCACCGCCGTGATGAAACGAAACCCAACTCGCGCCGCTCGCGGTGTTCAGCAGTGCGTTGAGAATGGGCCAATCGGCAACCGCGTCCGATCCGTCTTTCATGGCTTCGGTTTCGCGAAACGGTGAAGCAACAGAACCGGTGTCGAGATGATCGCGCCCGATTGCGATGGGCGCCTTCAAATCGCCACGCTTCACGAGATCGTTGATCGCCTCGCCCATCTCCGCGCGTTCGCCGTAACCGAGCCAGCAGATGCGCGCGGGCAAACCCTGAAAGTGAACGCGATCGCGCGCGAGTCGCAACCAGCGATTCAACGTTCGATCCTCAGGAAACATCTCGAGCGCGAGATCGTCGGTCTTGCGAATGTCTTCGGGGTCGCCGGAAAGCGCGACCCAACGAAACGGTCCCTTACCTTCACAAAAGAGTGGACGAATGTACTCGGGCACGAAACCCGGAATATCGAATGCATTCGTGCAGCCCGCGTCGAGGGCCTGCTTGCGAATGTTGTTGCCGTAATCAAACGCGACCGCGCCGGAGCGCTGCAAAGCAATCATCGCTTCAACGTGACGCGCCATCGATTCCTTTGACCGCTTCACATAGGTTTCCGGATCCTTCTCGCGCAGCTTTGCGGCGTCATCGAGCGACAAACCAGCCGGCACGTAACCGTTCAACGGATCGTGCGCGCTGGTTTGATCCGTAACCGCATCGATCTTCACGCCGCGCCGAACAAGCTCCGGCAACACTTCCGCGCAGTTCCCAACAAGTCCGACTGAAATCGCACGTTTCTGTTCGCGTGCGTCTTCGCAAATGTCGAGTGCTTCGTCGAGCGTCAATGCAAGCCGATCGCAGTAACCCGTGTTGACACGCCGCTCGATGCGCGCGGGATCGACGTCGATACCGAGAAAAACCGCGCCGTTCAGTGTCGCGGCGAGCGGCTGCGCGCCACCCATGCCGCCCATGCCGCCGGAAACAACCAGCTTGCCTGACAGATCGCCGCCGAAATGTCTGTCGGCCATTGCTGCGAACGTTTCAAACGTGCCTTGAACGATGCCCTGCGTGCCGATGTAGATCCAACTGCCGGCAGTCATCTGCCCGTACATCATCAACCCGCGGCGTTCGAGCTCGTGAAAGTGTTCCCAGTTGGCCCAAGCGCCGACGAGATTCGAGTTTGCGATCAAAACTCGCGGCGCGTATTCATGCGTGCGAAACACGGCGACCGGCTTGCCTGATTGGACCAGCAACGTTTCGTCGTTCTCGAGAGTGCGCAGTTCGCGCACGAGCGCGTCAAACGATTCCCAGTTGCGCGCAGCCTTGCCGGCGCCGCCGTAAACGATGAGCTGATCCGGTTTCTCGGCAACGTCCGGATCGAGATTGTTCATCAGGCAACGCAGCGCGGCTTCCTGATGCCAGCCTTTGCAGTTTAATTCAGCGCCGCGCGGTGCGCGGATCACTCGGTTTTCCATTAATCCTGTGCGTTCCAGAAGCGGCTAAACCAGCCGCTCTTTCCTTCCTTCTGTACCAGTTGTCCGAACTCGCCGGGGTCGAGCCACACGCCACTGCACTTGTCGCATGTGTCAATCAAAACCCCTTCAAAGTCGCTCTCTGTTAAATTGCCGTCGCAGCGCGGGCATTTCATCGACGAGATGCCGGCAGCCTTTGCGTCTTCCGCGACTTTCATTTTCTCGCGCAGCTTTTCGATCGCTTCCTGGTTTTTGCGATGAAAGTATTCTTCTTCGAGACCCTTTCTCCGATCATCCATTCCCGACATATTTTGCTCCTTAAGTTTAGAGTCTCCCGCAAAGGCGCTAAGGCGCAAAGAAAACTTTCGAAACGCGGTAGCGCTTTGCGTCTTTGCGGGAAACTAATCTAACAACGAGTTAAACGCGCCTTTCGTAATCGCAGCCCTGACGTTTTCGATGTCCCTTGCCATCGAACGATCTTCTATTAGTGGTTTAACCACACCGCGAACAATTTTGTGCGCTTCTTTCACACCGCGCCCGGGTTCGAGTGGCGCACGATAATCGAGTGCCTGAGCCGCAGTCAAAAGCTCTATCGCCGTAACCAACTCCGCCAGGTTCACGATCGAACGCAGCTTCGTCGCTGAAGTCATGCCCATCGAAACGTGATCTTCCTTGCCGCCGTCAGTCGGTACGTTATCGACGCTTGCGGGATGCGCCAGCACTTTCGCTTCGTTCAACAACGCCACGGCTGTAACCTGCAACATCATGAAACCCGACGAGATACCCGGCTGCGCCGTCAGAAACGGCGGCAAACCTTCGTTCGTGTCGGGATTCACCAGGCGATCGATGCGTCGCTCGGTGATACTCATCAAATCTGTCAAAGCAATGGCAGCATAGTCAAAAACGAGCGCGAGCGGCGCGCCGTGAAAGTTTCCGCCCGATAACACTTCACCCGTTTCTGAAAACACCAACGGATTGTCAGTCGCACTGCCGCTTTCGATCTGTACCACGTCGGTTGCATGGGCCAGTGCCGTGCGCACTGCGCCATGCACTTGCGGCATGCAACGCAAACTGTAAGCGTCCTGCACGCGCGGATCGTTCTCCACATGCGACTTGCGAATCTCGCTGTCCTGCAACAAGTCGCGCAGGTGCGCCGCGACGGCGATTTGCGCCGCGTGCGGACGTGCCGTGTGAATACGTTCGTCAAACGCTACCGGAGTTCCGCGCAACGCTTCGAGCGTCATCGCGCCCGCAACATCCGCCAAACGGACCAATCGATCAGCACGATGCAACGCCAACGAACCGACCGCGCCCATCGCCTGCGTTCCGTTCAGCAGCGCGAGACCTTCTTTGACTTCGAGTTGCAACGGCGCGATCTGCGCGCGTTGCATAGCGACGCCGCCCGGTAAACGTTCGCCGTTGTAAAACGCGTCGCCTTCTCCGATCGCAGCGAGTGCGAGATGGGCCAACGGCGCGAGATCGCCGCTCGCGCCGACCGATCCTTTTTCAGGAATGACCGGTGTAACGCCGCGTTCGAGCATCGCGATCAGTGTTTCGATCACGAGCGGACGCGCACCGCTAAAACCGGTTGCCAGTACGTTGGCGCGCAGCAGCAGCATCGCGCGCGCTTCGGGTTCGGAGAGCGGGTCACCCAGGCCGCACGAATGACTCCGCACCAAATTCAATTGCAACTGGCCCAGGTCAGCCTGTTCGATGCTGACGTCGGAAAGTTTTCCGAAGCCAGTGTTGACGCCGTAGACCGTGCGTTTCTCCGCGACGATCTGTTCCACCACCCGGTGCGCTTCTTCGACGCGCTCGCGCGCCGCAGCGGCAAGTGTGACCTGCACTTTTCCCGTGGCTACGTCCGCGATTTGCTGAAGTGTAAGTTGTTGACCGTTAAGCTGAATCATTATCGATTGTCGATTTACGATTGCCGATTTCACGCAAAGACAGAACGACCTGAGTTCTGCAGAGAACTCTAGTAAAGCCGCCTGAACCGGTCAAATCAGCAATCGGAAATCGAAAATCGGCAATGCCTTACCGGCCAACTTCGACTGGCTTATCAGGAGTTTCGGTGATATCGATCTTTTTAAATTCGCCCGTCGTCGCGGCGCTGCTGCGCACACGTTGCCGCGCGCGCTTCGCACGTACCGTCGTGCGCCGCGTGGTTGCAGCCGTCCAGTTCGTCATCCGCTTCAACGGCCGCAAAGAGAACTCATGTTTCGGCAACACTTCTCCCGTCGCTTCACGCAAACGCAGTGTGCCGATCGCAAAAATAAAGATCGCCGCATTGAACACAATGCCGATGACAAACACGATCCAGCCGGGAACAACGCCGACCATAGCGCGTTCAATAAACGCATCGAAGTCTCGCGCCGGTAACGGCGACAAATAGACTTTCAAATTCCAGCTCAACGCCAGCAGCGCAAAGATCCACAGATAGTTTCGGCGCAATCGCCGCCCGATCGCTTCCCACTCCGTAATCGTGAAATGCGGCGTGGTCAAGTCAGAAGCCAGATGTTCCGCCCAGCTTTCTTCAGCGGGCTGGTTTTCCGGCGCAAGCAGGTGCGCGAAGTAGCCGGTTTCGAGAATTCGCACGCGGCTGGACCAGATCTCGTAATAGCGATAACGCCGCGCTTCCATCAACAGGAAGATCGCCACGAGAATCGAGTTGATCGGAATAACGAAGTGCGGGTTATTTGGCGAACTAAAAACAAATGAAAGCGTCGCGCCGGCCGTGATGACTGCCCAGTTCGTCGTCGTGTCGAGACGATTGCGCCAGGTGTTCGAGCGCTGCACCTCACCGCGGTAAAAATGGATCATCGCAGTGTTGAACTCGCTCGGCGTCATGCGCCGCATCAGTGCGGCTGGCGATTGCGCGGACGGCTCCGAAACCGGCTCAGGAGCGGGCGACGGCCTCAGCCTGCCGGTAGTTCTTTCTGTCGATAATGGACCGCTACCTCTTTGGCTTACTTCGGTGGACATTGGGACCTGAGTCGCGTGGAGCGCGCCACCAGATTGTGGCGCAGAAACTCCGGGAAACTGATAATAGCACGCGCCTGCCCGGTCTTCATCCACAGATTACGCAGATTTCGATGTTGTAGAATCTGTGTAATCTGTGGATTGGCCTTCCTTGACACCTTTTTTGCGCGTGCCTATAGTGGCCGTTCGGCTGTTTGAAGGAATCAAAGTTAGTGATGACTGCCGCGGAAACCGAGGACGAACACTGGATGCGGCAGGCGCTGGCCGCGGCTTTGGACGCTCGAAACTGCGGTGAGGTGCCCGTCGGAACATGTATTGTCCACGGCAACCGGATCATCGCCGTCTCCGGCAACCGCACCCGCACCGACTGCGACCCAACTGCCCACGCCGAAATCGTCGCTTTGCGCGAGGCCGCCCGTAAGCTCGGCAATTACCGGCTCACGGGCGTTGATGTCTATTCGACGATTGAACCTTGTGCGATGTGCGCTGGCGCGCTGATTCAAGCGCGTATCGGCCGGTTGATTTACGGCGCCCCAGACGAACGCGCGGGCGCAGTACACAGTCGATTTCGCATTTGCGATACAGATTTTTTGAATCACCGCATCGAAGTGCGGGCCGGCGTGCTGGAAGAAGAATGCCGCACGCTGATGCAGGATTTTTTCCGCCGCAGGCGAACTGAATAGAGACACGGAGAGGTCGCATAGTGGATTAGTGCACCGGTCTCGAAAACCGGAGTGGGTTAACGCCCACCGTGGGTTCGAATCCCACCCTCTCCGCCACTTGGATCTCATATTTGAGAGTTCTCAAGCCGGGATTTGAGAACTTGAATCACTTATCTGCGGTATAAAGCCGGAGAGGTGCAGGAGTGGTTGAACTGGCAGCACTGGAAATGCTGTGAACGGGAAACCGTTCCGTGGGTTCGAATCCCACCCTCTCCGCCAGGTCATTTACGATTTTTGATTGACGATTGAGGACTGGGTTTCGAAAGTAGTCTTTCAATTGGCAATCGAAAATCCACAATAACATTCGTCCCCCCGACGCCCCCTGACGTAGAACCATTCCAGTTCAGGGAGAATAGATGGACGACAAACTGGCGGCTGAAGAAGCGCGTCGCGCAGCGCAACACGAATCAGTCAAATCGCAGGTCGAAGGTGAGGTTCAAGCCGAGATCGGCGAGCGCGCAGCGACGAAACCAACCCGCAACGAGTCGCAACGAATCGACGAGGTTGCCGGTGATTTTCGCTCGCGGGCTGTAGATGAGGTCATTGACACAGAGCGGGAAGTGCAACGTTCGCGGGGTATGGCGCGCGTTTCGCAGATCGTGGATTACATCTTCTACGTAATCTACGCTCTTCTGGCCATGCGCTTCCTGTTGGCGTTACTCGCCGCGCGCAGTAGCGCAGGATTCGTACGGTTCATCGTGGCGGTCAGTAGTCCGTTTTACGAGCCGTTTCGTGGTATCGTGGCGAGTCCGCAGACGGACGGTGGTCACACGTTATTGCTGCCGATCGTCATTGCACTGGTTGCGTATGTGTTGGCGCATCTACTGATTAACGCTTTGTTGCGAATGCTGGCGCATCGTAAGACCGAGATTTGATTTCTCCGGTCTAATTGACAACCAAATATCAGATCCCGGGCTCCGCACAACGCTAGCCTTGTGAACCCCGCCAGGCCGGGAACGGAGCAACGGTAGCAACGGCGGCGTGTGTTGCGGGAAAGTCCGGGGTCTGGCCAGAGGAGGTATTACCCGATGAAAAAACTCACGGTGATCGCAGGCGTTCTTGTCACTTTACTAATCTCCTCCATAGCAAGTCTTGCTCAAACTCCGTCGCGTGACGACCTTTTGAAAGACATCAAAGCGAAACGCGCGGAGCTGCTCGCACTCGAACAAAGTTTTCTCTCGCCTTCTGAAGAAGACCAGGTGCAATTCGCAGCGTTCCTGCGCACACCTAACACCGGGTTAGCACGCCTTCTACCGCGCGAGAAGTTCGACACCGCGTCATACACAGACACCGAGAGAGCTATTGTTACTCGCGGCGGTGGCGCCTACTACTCCTTCACTCGGCTCACACACGAATATGGTCTCGGCAGCGACATCGAACTCGGGCAAAATCAGTTTACGGTTGGTTTTGCGGGACTAGACCACGGCTTCCTGACAAACCTCGGCGATGTTCCACTCGAAAGTATCAATATGGAAACGCCGATGGCTGCTCTTTTCGGCTCGTACAAAGCACCGCGCGAAGAACCGCTCGTGAGGAACGAACAGCGGCGGTTTGCAATGGGGTCCGAACTCGAGGGAGTACCGGTTAAAAGAACCATACCGGTGAAGGCAAACTCGACCTACCTGCTGCGGTCAATCAACTATCGCGAATCTGACGTGCTCGTGGCGTTCAGAGTCGTACGAATTGATTCCGACGGGAGCGTGACGATCCTTTGGAAGTTGTTAAAGAAGAACGAGGCGCCGGACATCAAACGACCTGAAACAACGGTTGCAGGCTAAATACTCAACGCTCAACATGGCCTGTCAGCTCTCCCCGAGGCCGGCAGGAGGTCTACGATGAGAAGGTTCTATGTTGCTACGTTATTGCTGTCGCTCGGCTCGTTAACGGTTCTCGGCCAAACTCAACCGGCGCAAAATCAGAAACAACAACAGCAGAAGCTCGAGAAGAAGTCGCTCGCCACTTCGGAAGAAGACCGTTTGATGTACTCGGAGTTTCTGAAGGAGCCGAATACCGGGTTGATCATCTTGCTGCCTCGTGGGAGATACGAGGTCAATGCTGCTGAAGTGCCTAAGAAGAAGACCCAAATCACGCCAATTGCGCTGAGCTCATTTCCACGGAAGACGAGCGAAGACTTGTCTGGCACCGTTGCGTCTGCGATAAATCCGGGACAAGCGCCAACCGGCAGCGGCGCCTCGTCCACGCCAAACCCGCCCGCCTTGTCAAACCTTGACGATCTGCCAAGCGTCGACCCGCGTACAGGTAACGCTCGTACAGGCATAAAGAGCGATGTCCTTCGCGGCGGTGGCGCGTATTACTCGTTTTCGCTGCTGACGCACGAATATAATTACGGCAGTGACCTTTCACTCGAACGCGGTCAGTTCAGAGTTGGATTTGCCGGCGCCGACTACGGCTTTCTGACAAATCTCGGTGACGTGTCGCTGGAAAGCATTAGTCTCGACACTCACGAAGCCAAACGGCTGGCCGCGTACGCACGAGTCAGACAGGAAGCAGACGCGAGACTCGAATACCGTCGCTTTGGACAAGGCACAGAGATCGACGGGTGTGAAAGTCAAAAGCCTTCTGCCGATGGAACTGAACTCGACTTATTTGGTGCGCTCGATAAACTATGACCAAGCCGATGTGCTGGTTGCTTTCAAAGTCGTAAAAGTAGATGCTGATGGCAGCGCGCTCATACTTTGGAAGTTGCTGAAGCGGTATTCGACGCCACCGCTCGCTCGGAATGACTGAATCAATCGAGGGGAAAAACGAACGCTCAACATGGCCTATCAAGTAATCGCCCGGAAGTGGCGCCCGCAAACGTTTGACGAAGTAACAGGCCAGGAGCCGATCACCCGCACCCTTCGCAATGCCATCGAGCATCAGCGCCTGCACCACGCGTACCTCTTTTCCGGCGCGCGTGGCGTAGGGAAAACAACCAGCGCCCGCCTGCTCGCCAAGGCGCTGAATTGCCACAAAGCTTCGCAACCCACGCCGACGCCGTGCCGTTCAGACGATTCCGATCAGTGTCCTTCGTGCCGCGAGATCACGGAAAGCCGTTCGATCGACGTGCAGGAGATCGACGCCGCCTCAAACACCGGTGTCGACAACGTGCGCGAAGCGATCATCGCGAGTGTCGGCATTGCGCCCGCACGCGATCGTTACAAGATTTTCATCATCGACGAAGTTCACATGCTCTCGGGCGCGGCTTTCAATGCGCTGTTGAAGACTCTGGAAGAGCCGCCGCCGCGCGTCGTCTTCATCATGGCGACGACCGAGCGGCACAAAGTGCCGGAAACAATCCTTTCGCGGTGTCAGCAGTTTGAGTTTCGCACGATCGCCACGACGAAGATCCTCGAACGCTTGAAACTGATCGCGAAGTCGGAGGAAATTTCTGTTCCCGACGATGCGTTGCGCGAGATCGCGCGCACTGGTGAAGGCTCGATGCGCGATGCGCAGTCGGCGCTCGACCAGGTGATCAGTTTCGCTGGTGCCAAGATCAAAAAAGAAGACGTGGAGATGGCGCTCGGAATCGCCGGCGCCGACATTCTCACGCGCATCATCGACAGCATTGCCGCAAACAAACCAGCGGATGCGATTGCGGTTGTCGACGACATCGTGATGCGCGGACACGACCTACGGAACTTCTGCCGCGATCTGCTGGCGCACTTTCGCGATCTGCTCGTGAGTAAGGTTTCGGGAAATGTCGAACTGCTCGAGTCAGCGGTTTGCGAACCCGAAGAATTGAAGCGCCAGGCAGCGTTGTTTACGGAAGCCGATCTCGTGCGGTTCTTTCATTCGCTTTCGGAGACGGAAACAAAACTGCGCGCCGCGACGCAGCCGCGGTATCAGTTGGAAGTCGGCATCGTTAAGCTGATGGAATTGCGCGGCGTCGAGAGTATCAGCGAGATTCTGCGTCGCCTTGATTCCCTCGAAAGCGGGTCTGGTGGCAGTGCACCAATCCCTACCAAAACTGTGCCTTCAACTCGCAGTTCGCAACCTGTATCTGCTTCATCCGTGTCTCCTTCGTTCGCTGCCACTGCGGCGGCCCCAGCTCCAGTAATAGCAACCGAAGCCTCTTCCTTCGAAAGAGTCAAAGCCATTCTGGAAAGCCAGCGCAAGATGCTGCTGGTTACCGCGCTCGATCACGCGCTGAACACGACGCTCGAAAACGGCGAGCTCTTCATCGAGTTTGCGCCTGAATCGCGTCACTTCCGCGACACGCTTTCAAAACCCGAGAACGTCAAGTTTGTGCGTGACGCCTGCCGCGAAGTCACCGGACAGGAAACCGGATTTCGTATCGCCGTTAAAGACACCCAAGCCGAAGACGAATCACGCAGTCCCGAAGCCGAAGCCCGCCTCGAAAAACAGCGCCTCCGCGAGATGGCCGAAAGCAGCCCGGCCGTGCAAACGATGCTGAAAACATTTCGCGGCGAGATCGTCGACGTCCGCCCCTCCGAAACTAAGGAATAGCCGAACTCACACGAACAAAACCCGGATCGCCTTCGTATGGGATTCAATTGCGGAGGTAGCAGAAAGATGCGCGATCCAGTTCTGGCAGGTGTTTTGAGTTTAATTATTCCGGGAGTCGGCCAGCTCTACAACGGCCGGATACTGGCAGGGATTCTCTGGTTGATTTTCACGCCGGGATTTTGGATTGGCACCGGCGGCACGCTCGGCTGGATCTGCCACCTCGTCTCCGCCTACTGCGCCTACTCCTACGCCAAAGAACACCCCGTTCGATATTAGCCACAAAGAAGCACAAAAAGCACAAAGGATTTAGCCTCTATTTGCTTCTTGTGCTTCTTTGTGGCTTAAGGTTTGTCTGATTTCTTCGGAGGCGTCGCGCGAGGAATGTCGTAAGGATCGAGCGGCTCCTCCAGCTTCGGTGGTCCACCCTTCAACACCGGCGGCAGCTTCGAAACCGGAATGCTCACCGTAGCGACCGGCTCCACGCGCCTCAGAATCGCGCCACCACGCCCGGCAATCCAAACATTGTTCCCACCACGATACGCAATCGAGAATAGCGCCGTGCTCGTTATCGACGGCTGAATCTCCCAGGTCGCGCCGGCGTCCTTGCTGTGAATAATATTTCCCTGCTCTCCGACGACGAGCACATCGTTTCGCCCCGCGGCGTCAACGCCAAACAGATTTCCACTAACGCCGCTCTCTAGATCCTTCCAACTCACACCGCCATCATCAGTGCGCAAGACAATACCGTGCGCGCCGACGATGTAGCCACGCTGCGCATCAGCAAACGTCAATGCGTACAACCACTCCTTCAAATTGCGATCGACGCGAATCCAGTGCTCCCCGCCGTCTTCAGTGCGCAGAATCGTACCGCCGGATCCAACAGCCACACCGCGCAAAGGATCGACAAACTTCACGTCCTCGAGCCAACTAAAAGTGTTCGTCTGTTGAAACTGCCACGAAACGCCTTCGTCTTTCGTGTGCCAGATGGCGCCGCGCGCGCCGACCACCCAACCTTCATTCGGCGACACGAACGCCACTCCAAACAAATCTTCTTTAACGGGACTCACGATCGCGTCCCACGAAACGCCGCCATTCACGGAATGCAGAATCGTGCCTTTGTCACCGACAACCCAACCTGATTCTTCGTTCGCGAAACTGATCGCATTCAGATTCGCAAACGAGCCGGACGGCCGTGCGATCCAACTTTTCCCGCCGTTGCTCGTGTACAAGATTCGGCCGCGTTCGCCGACTGCCCAACCGTGCGAATTGTCGACGAATGAAATGTTCGCGAGATCGTCGCGTCCACCTTCCGTCAACCGGTGCCACGACAATCCGCCGTCGTCAGTACGCAGCACTAGACCGTCAGCGCCTGCGGCCCAACCCAGCGACTCGTCCGCAAAATGAACGGTCGCAAGACGTGGACTCGTGCGCACATTCACCGGTAGCCAGATGTTGCCGCCGTCGGCAGTCGTGAGCACGACACCGCTTTCACCAGCGGCCCAACCGTGTGTCTCATCGGTAAAGAAAACTGAATAAAGATCTGTAGTGACGAGTGAGTTCTGCGCGGTCCAGGTTTCGCCACCGTCACGCGTTTGCAGAATCGTGCCGCGATAACCGACGACGACCGCATACTTTTCGGAAATGAACGTGACGCCGGTAAGTGCGGAATCAGCGATGCCTTTCATCGGCTTCCACTCGGCGCCGCCGTTTGAAGTGATCAAGATCGTACCGCGAGATCCGACCGCGATACCGCTTTTCGCGTCTGCAAAACTGACCGCAAAAAGATGCGCTGTTGTTTTGCTCTCCTGCTGTTTCCAGGTCTTGCCGCCGTCAGCCGTAACGATGATCGAACCAAACGTGCCGACAGCCCAACCGTGCAACGGATTCTGTGGCGCAAACGTGACGGCGAAGAGATGATCGCGAACGCCGGTTGGACGCAACGTCCACTTCTTGCCCGCGTTACTGGTCGTGAGAATCACGCCACGCGCGCCACTAATCACCGCGCGCGAGCGGTCCTTCACGTACATACCGTAAAGGGTCGTATTAGCCGGAGTCTCCTGCTCTTCCCACTCGAAGCCGCCGTTGTTTGTCGTTAAGACAACTCCATTGGCGCCGACGGCCCAACCACGTTTCTTGTCCGCCGCGAAGCGAATCGCGTTGATCGAGTTTCCTTGCGGCAGCGGGTTTTGCCACTGCCAACCGCGAAACGGATCCTGCGCGTGGGCGACGGCAATGAAGGCGAGTATCAAAGACAGCGCGACCGACAGTGCGGCGGGGCGCGAAATATGATCGGGAAACGGGGTCTTTATTCTGGCCACAGTGGGAGCCACTATCACAAACACCTGCGGGATTTAACTTAAGGGGAGGCGAGATTATGGCTCAACGGCGCCCACTGAGTCCACCGCGTCACGCAGAATTAACTCATCCACGTGACCGGCGGCGGCAATGCGTCGCGCGGCACTGTCAGCCGCTTCCTGAAGCACGTGGCCGACGTGCCCGCGCGTCCATTCCCAGTGAACCTTGTGTCTGCTCGCCGCTCGATCCAAACGTTCCCACCACTGAAGATTAGTTTTGCGGCGAAAGCGGCCGCTCATTGTTTCCACTACGTAGCGAGAGTCAGTGAACACTTTCACGTCGCAGGCCTCGCGCAGAGCTTCGAGCCCGACTGCCGCGGCAATGATCTCTGCCTGTTGATTCGTCGCGCGGCCCAGGTATTCGCCGACCGCGCGCCAGATTCCTTTGTAACCCAACAACGCGACGGAGGCGGCGCGGCTCGATTCCTGTCCGTTGCCGAGACTCGATCCGTCACAGTAGATTGCCACTTGCTTGAGAGCTGTCACGGCTACAGATTACCCTTAGTCAGTGCAAACTGTGTAATCTGTGGACAGAGGAAATAAGAACTATGTCTGAAGTGGACCGAATTCGCGATCAGTTTCGCCGCGCTTTCGATGGCGAGGCGTGGCATGGACCATCCGTGATGGCGTTGCTCAATGGCGTAACGGCTGAACAAGCCGCGGCGCGTCCGATTGCCGGCGCACATACAATTTGGGAGTTGACGCAGCACATTCGCGCATGGGAAGGCGCGTGCTTGCGCCGGCTGAATGGCGATCCGGCGCAGTTGCCGGACAACGAAGACTGGGTGGCGCTGAACGATTTCAGCGAAGCTGCGTGGGAGCAAACCAAACAAGGACTGATCGACACGCACAATCAATTGTTGGAAGCGATCGCCTCGCTGGGTGATTCGCGGTTGGACCAACCAATCATGGACCATCCATCGATTCCGTTTTCAAGCACGTACGTGACGCTTCATGGCGGCGTACAACACGATCTTTATCACGCGGGTCAGATCGCGATTCTGAAGAAAGCGTTGGGAATATGAGTGAGCTATCGAGTAAACATTGTGTACCGTGCCGCGGTGGTGTGCCGCCGCTTGGCGGCGAGGAGATTCAGCGATTGTTGGACCAGCTCAACGGCTGGGAAGTTGAACTGCAGCATCATCTGAAGAAAAACTACGGCTTCGCTGATTTTGCGGAAGCGCTCAAGTTTGTTACTCGCGTCGGCGAGTTGGCGGAAGAGCAGGGTCATCATCCGGACATCTGTTTTGGTTGGGGCAAGGTCGAAGTCACGATCTGGACGCACAAGATCGACGGCCTCACGGAGAGTGATTTCATTCTGGCCGCGAAGATTGACAAGCTTTAACGCTGAACTAATCTGAAGATTCGCAACTCGGCACTGTCCGAAAGCAAAACACAGCCTTTACTCCTTCCTTTCAATTTGTAAGGCAATTTGACGGGTTCGCTTGGGTGTGCAATCGGCACAACGGTTGCCGTTGTGTGTCCATAGCAAACTTTGCGTTGGGGGAGGATTTATGGCTGATAAGGACAAAGCAAAATTAGTAACCGGACTTTTTAAGAGCAAGGTGGCCGCCGAGGCTGCGGTGGACGCCATTTTGAAACGCGGATTTACTCGTGACGACATTAGCGTGCTCATGTCAGACGAGACGCGCTCGAAGCATTTTGCGTTGCAGTCGCGCACACACGCAGCAGACGGGCTCGGTATTGGCGCCGCGGCAGGCGGTACGGTTGGCGCGGTGCTCGCAGCAATCGCCGCAGTTGGCTCGACGTTGTTTCTGCCGGGTTTGAATCTCGTTATCGCTGGTCCAATCGCGGCGGCGTTGGCCGGACTCGGCGCCGGTGGTGCAGCGGGTGGTTTGATCGGCGCGCTAATTGGCGCTGGCATTCCTGAGTATCGTGCGAAGGTGTACGAAGCGGGAATCAAGGGCGGCGGTATCTTGATCGGTGTTGCCTCTCGTACGGATGAGGATGTCGATCGGATTGAAGAGTTGCTGGAAGAGCTTGGTGCTGAGCACGTCCGCACCGAGTAAAGAAAGCCATCCACAGATTACGCAGACTTCTCTGTGTAATCTGTGGATGGATTATTTAATTAACGCTTGATTGCGTCGCCAACGTCTTCGATTGCTTCGCCGACTTTACGTCGCGCTTTACCGAATCCTTCCTGGACGTTGCCGCCGGCACGATCGGCTGCACCTTCGGCTTCGAGGTCTTTATCGTCGATTGCTTTACCGACTACCTCTTTTGTTTTGCCTTTAGCCTGATCCCATTTGCCTTCCATCTCATCTTTGTTTGGTAATCCCATCTTAACCCTCCTTATACCTTGGTGAATTGATTCACGTTGGTAAGAGGAGCAACCAGCGTTCCACTATTTGCTTTGGCTTAATTCAAACGTGGTTGAAACGATTTCATCAACTCGATCAGTTTTTCAGGGGTTGTGAAGCCCGCTTCAGCGCGCCAAGCGTCGATGCGTTGATTGATGTTGTCTGCGGTGTATGGTTTCGCCACGTTGAAAAGACGCGAGCCGGGAATGATTGCAATCAGTACTTTGGTGTTTTCGATCGAGAGTTGGAAGGTTTCCTGTTTGTTCGTTGGTGGTGTGGTGGCGCCGATGAGTTTCATGTTGAGTGAAACTGAACCTTCGCCGAGGTTGTCGGCTGGTCCAGTGTCGCCGATGATTGCGGTCGTGAAGAGTTGTGTGCGCGGGTTGTAAGCGATCAACAGATCGCCGACTTTGGCGCCGAAGTCCTTCACCGGATTTTGTCCGCCTGCGAGGACGAGTGCGGGCACAGTCATCGGGTTCACCTGGTCGTTGACTTCACACTCGCCTCTGTCCGTCGTCAGGCCATTTCTCAGTGCAGTGAGCGAGCCGAAGTAGCCCTTGAACTCTCCCGACTTGAAGACGCAAGGGATGTCCTTGCCGTTTTCGCGCACGGTGGCGAGCACGTTTTTCCACGTGATGGTAAAGCCTGCTGGGACGGTTTGAAAATTGGAATCACGAAACTTCTCAAACACGCGAATCGCCTCGGCGAAAGCGGTAAAGCAAAGATTGCTCTGCGAACCCACGCGTCTCACGGCAATCCCGTTACAAATATTATTGAGCGCCTTACTACTACCACGCGGATCCTGTGGATGATACGAAAGCGGCGATCCATCCGTGTTCACCCGCAGATTTGTCTGAAAGAGAATAATCTTCCCCTCCCCCGCCGCCTCTTTCAACAGCAGCACCTTCTTATTCTGCGGCGCAAAAACCTTCGACTGCGCAACGGTGAATTCCTGGGCTTTAGCTACAGACGCCCACAACAGCGCTGCAAGAATGATCATTGCAATGTGCTTGAGGCTCATAGAGATTTCTTCGGAAGCCCGTTTACGAAATGAGTTTGTCGTAGTCGGCATGCGACCCGATCCAGAACCAGACGACGGTGTCGTCGCTGTTGAGGCCGAGAGCTCGGTAATGTGCCCCGACGCGCACGGACCAAAGCTCACCGATCTTCTTGAGGTGCAGCGACGGGTGATAAGGATCTGCTTTGAGAAGCTCAAAGTTTTTGTCCGCCAGTTTACGAGTGGCATCGGGAAGGCTCCGGTAATGTCGCCAGAAGCGTGGTGAGGCCAGATGTTTCACAACAAATTACAGCGGCTCGCAGCGGCCGGACTCTAAATCGCGCTTGGCTTCATCAAGCAGAGTCTGCAACTTTCCAGAGTTCAAATCGTCTGCGATCTGCCTGTCCCAGAGTTGCGCACGGTAGGCGTCAAACCAGTCCGCCAACTCCGCTACTTGAGCCCTTGGCAATTCAGAGATAGCAGTTTCGATTTCCTTTACGTTCATAGGCGCAGTCTAACGCAGGCAGTCACACGCATCAATGGTTCGGTCGACGCAGCAGGAGGACAGCCCAGATAGCAAGGGCGGCGGAGAGGACGGTCAGGAGTAAATAAACTGGTTCCGTCAAAACGTGAGGCTCCACTGCCATTCGCACGATGTGCGCGATCGTGATTAACGCGAAGATGATGCCGGTAATGATGAGGTAGAGCTTCATTGCATCTTCTGGATAATCGCGTCGGCGAACTCAGCGGTCTTGGCGTTGCCGCCGATGTCGCGCGTGCGGACTTTGCCCTCCGTGAAGACCGTGAGCATCGCTTTTTCGATGCGCTCGGCGGCGTCGCGCTCGCCGAGATAACGCAACATCAGGATTCCTGACTGTAAGAGCGCTGTCGGATTTGCGATGCCCTGCCCTGCGATGTCAGGGGCTGAGCCGTGTACGGCTTCGAAGATCGCTCCTTTTTCGCCGATGTTCGCGCCAGGCACGAGTCCGAGTCCGCCAACCAAACCAGCACAGAGATCTGAAACGATGTCGCCGTAAAGATTCTCGAGCAACATCACGTCAAACTGTTCGGGCCGCATCACGAGCTGCATGCACGCGTTGTCGACGATCTTGTCGTCGGCTTCAATATCCGGATACCCCTCTGCCACACGGCGAAAGCAGTTGAGGAAGAGGCCGTCGGACATTTTCATGATGTTGGCCTTGTGCATCGCCGTCACCTTTTTGCGTCCTTCGCGTCGAGAGTATTCGAAAGCGAATTTCGCGATACGCGTCGACGCCTTTTCGGTGATGATCTTTAGACTCTCAACGACACCCGGCACGACCTCGTGCTCCAATCCCGCATACAAACTCTCGGTATTCTCACGCACCACTACGAGGTCGAGTTCCGGATAACGACACTGCACATTCGGCAACGCTCGCACCGGCCGCAAGTTCGCGTACAAATCAAGCGTCTTGCGCAAGCCGACGTTGACGGAAGTGAAGCCTTTGCCGATCGGCGTAGTGATCGGTCCCTTCAATGCCACCTTGTTGCGAATGATCGAATCGAGCAGGTCCTGCGGCAGCGTGTTGCCGAATTTTTCGAGCGCCTGCGCGCCCGCAAAATGCGTTTCCCATTGAACTTCAACGCCGGAAGCTTCGATGATTCGGACTACGTTGGAAGCGACTTCTGGGCCGATGCCGTCGCCTGGAATCAGTGTGATAGCATGCATGTTCGAATAAGAATAAGGCTTTGGACTGTGAGTGACAAATATCAAACTGCAGAGGTTGTGATCATTGGTGGTGGCGTCATCGGACTCACCATCGCGCGGGCGCTCGCACGGCGTGGCGTGCGTGACGTGTGGGTGATTGAGCGCTCGTCGTTGGGAACCGAGGCGTCGTTTGCAGCGGGCGGGATTCTCGCGCCGCAGGCGGAAGCAAATGCGCGCGACGAGTTTTTTGAACTCGCGTGCAGGAGTCGGGACCTTTATCCGGACTTTGCAGCCGCGCTGCAAGAAGAGACCGGAATTGACGTTGAGCTGGATTCGACGGGGACGCTGTACGTCGCCTTCACAGCCGGGGATTTAAGCGAGATCGAGAAGCGTTACGAATGGCAATTTCAGGCAGGATTGGATGTTGAGAAGTTGACGGCGGCGCAAGCTCGAGAGTTGGAGCCGTGTATTGGTGAAACTATTCAGGGCGCGCTGCGGTTTCCGCGCGATACTCAGGTGGAGAACCGTCGACTGCTGAACGCACTAGTTAACAGTGTCGATAAATTGAAAGTGAATATCGCGGCTGAAACCAACGTCGAGTCGGTCAAGATCGAACGCAGGCGCATAACAGGTGTCGAAACGTCGCGTGACTTTGTGAGTTGTCAAACAGTCATCGTCGCTGCGGGCACATGGTCGAGCACGATCGAACACGCTCGCACACCAAAGATCGAACCCGTGCGCGGCCAAATGATTTGCTTCCACGCTAAACCCCGGCTCGCGAAACACGTAATTTACAGCCCGCGCGGCTATCTTGTGCCGCGCCACGACGGCCGTTTACTTGCGGGTTCCACCAGCGAAAACGCCGGTTTCACTAAACAAGTCACCGCCGGCGGCATCAGCCACATTCTCGCCAATGCCCACGAGATTTCCCCAGGAATCGCAACACTCCCAATCGTCGACACATGGTCCGGCCTGCGCCCGCACGCCGCTGACGGTTTGCCTGTGCTGGGGCCTTGTGATGAAATTGACGGGCTCTTTTATGCAACGGGACATTACCGAAACGGAATCCTACTCGCGCCCGTCACCGGAGAGTTGATTGCCGAAGCTGTCGTAAGCGGCCGCATTTCGCCGCTGCTCGCTGCTTTTAGTCCCAATCGTTTCGACCTGGCGCACGTAAGTTAAGCCAAATGCAATTCGCCAAGCTTTTTCTTCTGTTACTAATGCTACCCGCGTCTCTAGCGGCGCAATCGGCTCTCGACGCCAAGTTGGACGATCCGGCGAAGCCTGACGATCGCCCGGCCCAGGTTCTGTACGAAGACGCAAACGGCTATCTCGCCCGGCGCTACCAGGAATTCAACAAAAAGAAGCTTCCCTACGATCCAAAGATCGAAGCGCAAACAAAGAAAGAACAGCAGGATCTCGCGGTTAAGAACGCCGGCATACTGAAAGCTCGTTCGCAGCTCTCAAACGACGATCTTTACTACCTCGGCATGCTGCATCATCTCGCCAGTGATGCCGACGCATCGCTCACGACGATGCGTCTGATGCTAAAGAACGATCCTGACGGCGCACAGGCGCAAGCCGCGCGAAACGTCGTCGTGCTTTATGCGGTAAAGAAAAACCTGCTCGCCGAAGCCAATGCCGCGGTCGAAGCATACGCGCGTCATAAACCGCAAAGCGCCGACGAGCGCTATCGCATGGAATTCTTGATCACCGACGCGTATTTCCGCGCGAAAGACTACGCATCGATGGCCCGGCACGCGCAGCAAATGCTCGCAGCGTCGAAAGAGTTCAGCAAAACAAACAAAAACGAGATCTTTCGCCGCGACGACATGTTGCTCAAGTCCGCCTTTCTATTGGCCGACGCCCAGACGAAAACCAATCAAAAAGCCAAAGCCATCGAGACACTCGAAGACCTGCGCCGTTTGTCGATCGGGTTGCCGTCAGGAAATCTCTACAAGCTAGTGACGTTTCGACTGTTCACGCTCGATCCCGAGTTCGACATTGAGAAGGCTTTCGATGAACCTTCAAAAGCCTTGCCGCCGGAGATCACCGGCACCCAGTGGATCGATCAAGCTCCGGTAAAACTCGCAGACCTGCGCGGCAAGATCGTCCTGCTCGACTTCTGGGCGCATTGGTGCGGACCGTGCCAGGTCACGCTGCCACAACTCACGCGCTGGCACCAGAAGTACAAAGACAAAGGGCTCGTGATTCTCGGGATCACGAAGTATTACGGCCATGGCGATGGTGAGTCGATGACTCCGGGTCAGGAGCTTGCCTATCTGCGCGAGTTCAAAAAGCGTTACAAGCTGCCATACGGGATCGTGGTCGGCGAGAAAGACGTGAATGAATTAAACTATGGGGTGAATTCTATCCCGATGTCATTTCTCCTCGACCGCAAAGGAGTGTTACGTTACATCTCTCCCGGCGCCAGTGACGAAGAGATCGAATCGTTGGGCAAAATGATTCAGAAGTTGATTGACGAGTAATATGGAAGATCAGGGCATTACTTTATTTCACATTCCGATCGCGTTTGTAGCCGGTATTCTGTCGTTTCTCTCGCCGTGCGTGTTGCCGCTGGTGCCGGGATACATCTCGCTGATCTCCGGCGTGAGCATCGATGGCCTGAAGGAAGGAACAAGCAACCGCCGCGCGGTGATTCTCAACTCGCTTGCCTTCAACGCGGGGCTTTCAGTGATCTTTCTGTTGCTTGGCACTACCGCGGGACTTGTCGGCGCTGCCATCACAAGCAGTCCGTGGGTACGCATCATCGGCGGACTCGTAATCATTGCGTTTGGTTTGCAACTGATCGGCTTACTAAAGATCTCCGCGCTCTATAAAGACACGCGTTTCTTCTCTGATGACAAACCGCGCGGCGTTTTGGGTTCGGCAGCTCTCGGCGTGGCGTTCGCAGCCGGTTGGACGCCCTGCATCGGTCCAATTCTCGGCGGAATCATCGGATTGGCGGCGACCAGCGGCGGCTGGCGCAATGGTCTCGTTTTGTCGGCGTTTTATTCGGCGGGTCTTGCGGTGCCGTTCTTGTTAACCGGCCTGGGCATCAATCAGTTTCTAAGTTTCTATAAGAACTTTCGCAAGCACCTGCACAAAGTAGAGGTTCTATCCGGCATCGTGCTGATTTTCGTGGGTGTGCTGGTGATGAGTGGTAAAGCGGCGCAATTGGCCAGTTCGAGTTTTATTGCGTGGATTCCAAATCTGGAAGGCCTGGTGAAGTTGAACCCGCCACCAGTAAAACCGCCTGATCCGCCGGCGGTAAACGCTAGCTTCGAGCCGCTGCCCGACGTGGAATTTCGAACGCTTGCCGACCAGCCTTATAGTTTGAAATCACTGCAAGGCCAGGTGGTGATGCTGAACTTTTGGGCCACTTACTGCATTCCGTGCCGCGAAGAGATCCCTGCTCTCAACGAGTTGCAGCACGAGCTACAATCGCAGGGCCTGCGCATCGTCGGCGCTTCGCTCGACGACAGCATCGAGGGCGTCACTCAGTATCAACAGGAAGTCGTGAAGTTTGATTACCAGGTCTTGATCGGTGGCAGTGATGCCAAAGTAAAATTCGCGCAGTCAGTTTTGCCGACCACGTACCTGATCGATCGCCAGGGACGCATCCGGCAAAAGATTATCGGAGCCCGAGACAAAGCCGGCTGGGAAGCAGCAGTCAAACCGCTCCTCGCGGAAACTCCTGCAACCGCCAGCGCCGCTAACTAAAGTAGTGGGGGTAACACCATGAAGAAGTTTTTGCTTGTTTCCATCATTGCTCTCGCACTCTCGCCGCTTACGGCCCTCGCGCAAAGCCACGAGTATTCGCCCCTGGTCGAGAAGACGGTGAACTACAAAACCTGGTCGCTGCCAAATCTCAAGACCGGTGTAGATGAAGATTTGCGCACTTTGATGGCCGGTAAAAAGCTCGTGATGATTGTCTACTTCGCGCCCTGGTGCGGAAACTGGCGTAATGAAGCACCGCTCGCGGCCAAGTTGTATGAAAAGTATAAGAGTCAGGGCTTTCTGGTGATCGGCGTCAGCGAGTACGCAAACATGGACGAAACACAAACCTTCTTTGGTAAGGATGGTCCACCGTATCCCGTCGTGTCCGAATCAAACTCGCGCGACGAAAAACAAAAAACGCCGCATTACAGCTACCGTCAACTCACAGGCGACACCCGCAACTGGGGTTCGCCCTGGAACATCTTTCTCGAACCAGCCAAAGTGAATGCCAAGGGCGACGTGTTGACCGAGAAAGCCATGGTCGTGAATGGCGAGCTGATCGAAGACGAGGTGGACAAGTTCATCGCGTCAAAACTCGCACCACCCAGCGGAACATCGGCCGGCGTAATCGAGCCGTGTAAAAACTGTCAGTGAAACTTCGTCTCCTTTACCACGGCCATTGCTTCGACGGTGTCGCTTCGGCGGCCACTTTTACTCGCTTCTACAAAGAACGTATTCACCCGGAAGCCGAGGTCAACTACACGGGCTTGCTGCATCGTCCGGGCAACCTGTTTGACCTCACTATGTTTGATTCCGATGAGAATGCGATCGTCGACTTCAAGTATGCCGCGTCTGACAAGCTGACGTGGTGGTTCGATCATCACGAGTCGGCCTTTCTCACGCCCGAAGACGAGGCGCATTTTCGCGCCGACAATTCCGGCAAGAAGTTTTTGGACGCCACCCGGAAGTCGTGTACTGAATTTATCGCGGATGTGGCGCACGAGCGTTTCGGGTTCAGTCCCGAACCAATCAAATCGCTGATCCACTGGGCGCACATCATCGACGGCGCGCTTTATGAATCGCCCGCGCAGTGCGTCGAACTGAAAGAGCCGGCGTTGCAGTTGATGCAGGTGATCGAGTCAGACCCGGACGATTCATTCATCGAACAGATCATTCGCGACTTGACTGTGCGTTCGCTCGAGGAAGTAGCGACCAGCGACGAAGTGCAGCGCCGTTTTAAGCCGATACTGCAACAGCATTTGGATACGCTGGAAGCTATCAAACGAAAAGCGAGCTTCGCGGATGGCGTGGTCCAGTTTGACCTCATAGACGAAGGCTACGAAGGTTTCAATAAGTTCATTCCGTATTACCTCTACCCACAGACCACTTACTCCGTCGCGCTTACGCGCACACCGCAGCGCACGAAGATCTCGGTCGGCTCGAATCCGTGGGCGCCGAAACCTCGCACGCATAACATCGCCAAAATCTGCGAACGCTATGGCGGTGGCGGTCACGCGGTCGTCGGCGCGATCTCTTTCAAACCCGAAGAAGTGGAAGAAGCCCGCCGGGCCATCCGCGAGATCGTGGCAGAGCTTTCAACCTAAAAAAGCCATCCACAGATTACGCAGAGCTTTCAAAGCAGGGGCGGGGTTCTGTGAAATCCGTAATCTGTAGAATCTGTGGATTGCTTTACCGGGCCATCAAAGCTTCGATCTCGTCCGCCTGTTTCGGCACCTTATTCGTCAACACTCTTGGACCATCGTTCGTGCAGAGCACGTCGTCCTCGATGCGCACGCCGATGCCGAGATACTCTTCCGGAACTCCTGTAGTGTCCGGCGCAATGTAGATTCCCGGTTCGACCGTCATCACGACGCCCGGTTCGAGCGCGCGAGACTCCGTACCGAAGTAGTAACGGCCGACGTCGTGCACGTCGATCCCGAGCATGTGACCGAGGCCATGCATGTAAAACTTTTCGTACTTCTTGTCTTTGATTAGCTGTTCGGGATCGCCTTCCAGCAAGCCCAGTTCAACCATTCCCTCCGTCAACACCTCGATCGAATGCTGCTTCAGTTGATCGTGTGTGACGCCGGGCCGGACCATCTCGACGCACGACATTTGCGCCTTCAACACCAGATCGTAAATCTCGCGTTGCGCTTTCGAGTAACGGCCGTTGATCGGAAACGTGCGCGTGATGTCAGACGCGTAACCCTTGTATTCCGCGCCCGCGTCGACCAGCAACAAGTCACCATCGCGCAGTTCGCCGTCGTTGTTGATGTAGTGCAGCACGGTCGCGTTTGGACCAGCGCCGACGATCGATGTGTAAGCCGGTCCAGCGGCGCCCCGGCGGCGAAAGATCTGTTCGATCAGTGCCTCAACTTCAAACTCCAGCATGCCCGGGCGCACCGCTTTCATCGCTTCGCAATGAGCTTCGGCAGCGATGTCCGCGGCGGTCTGCATGATCTCAACTTCTTCCGGACTCTTGATGACGCGCTGTTCGTGGATGATCGTCGCGGGATCGACGATCGTCTGCGGCGGGTGAATCGGTTTGCGATTCAACGAGCGCATGCGCGAGATTTCGCGAATGATCTTGTCGTCGAGATCGCGCTGCGTGCCGAGGCGGTAATAGAGTGTTTCGGCGTTATTGAGAATCTCGGTAAGTTTCGAGTCAAACTCGTCGATCGGCAGTGCCTCTTCCGCGCCAAACTCGCCCTTTGCGCCTTCGATACCCGCGCGACGGCCGTCCCAAATCTCTCGCTCGGGATCGCGTGGCCGTACAAACAGAACGTACTCGTGCGTCTCGCCCGGCTTGATTATCGCGATTGCTTCGGGCTCTTCGAAACCAGTCAAATAAAAGAAATCGGAGTCCTGGCGAAAGCGATAGTTCGTGTCGTTGGAGCGCGTCGCTTCGCGCGCGGACGGAATGATAGCGACGGAGTTTGGCTGCATTCGACGCTTAAACTCCGCCAGTTGCGATCTGATCATCAGGGTCTTCCTCTTGTGGCTGGGATAATTTGGACCTACATTGTACCCGATGAGCACGCAAAGTCTTTCATCGACGCAAACGCGGACAGAAACGAGCGAAATCGTCTCGGTTAACCCCGCGACCGGACGAGCGAACGGGCGCGTGCCGTTGATGAATGCAGACGAAGTTGCAGCGGCGGTGAAGCGCGCGCGTCAGGCACAAGAGGCGTGGTCGCGGTTCTCGTTTCGCGCGCGGGCACAGGTTGTTTTGCGAGCGCGCGAGATCGTGCTCGCCCAGGTCGATGAGATTGCTTCGCTGGTTTCGCGTGAGACCGGCAAGCCTGCGGCGGAAGCAACGTCGATGGAGATCGTGCCAACGCTCGATCTCATGCACTACTTCGCGCGCAACACCGCGCGCATATTGATGCGGCAAAAGATCGACATCGGCCAGTATGGGTTGATGGGCCGCTCGTCGTACATCGTTTACAAACCGCTCGGCGTTGTCGGGATCATTTCGCCGTGGAATTTTCCGTGGGCGACACCGCTTGATGAGGTCGTGATGGCGTTGATGGCGGGCAATGCGGTCGTGCTGAAACCGAGTGAACTGACGCCGCTTACTGCGTTGAAGATTGGCGACGTGTTTCGACAAGCGCGATTGCCGGAAGGATTGCTGGAGATCGTTACTGGTGATGGGTCGACGGGTGCGGCGCTGGTTGATGCGGGTGTCGACAAGATCATGTTCACGGGCAGCGTTGCGACTGGTAAGCGTGTTGCGGAAGCTGCTGCTAAACATCTGACGCCGGTCGTGCTCGAACTCGGTGGTAAAGATCCGATGATCGTGCTTGAGGACGCGAATTTAACGAATGCCGCGCGTGCGGCGGTGTGGGGTGGATTTTGCAACGCGGGACAGGCGTGCGCCTCGATCGAACGTCTTTACGTTCACGAATCGATCGCGAAGGAGTTTACGCAGCTTGTTGTTAATGAGACGCGTAAACTCAAGCTTGGTCCACCCGATCGGACGCCGGTCGATCTCGGCGCAATGACGAATGAGCGGCAGTTACGCATTGTGGAGGATCACGTACAGGATGCGGTTGAGCGCGGCGCCCATATCGAAACGGGCGGGCATCGTGTCGAGCACACTGACGGGTGGTTTCACGAAGCGACGGTCGTCACGAATGTGGACCACTCGATGGAGATCATGCGCGACGAGACGTTTGGACCGGTGTTGCCGATCATGACGTTTAAGACAGACGAGGAAGCGGTGCGGCTGGCGAACGACAGTATCTATGGGTTAACAGCAGCCGTCTTTACCAGCAACATCGCTCGGGGACGCCGGCTCGCCGAACAGATCGACGCGGGAACCGTGATGGTCAATGAAGTGGTCTACACACACGCGATCGCGCAAACGCCGTGGGGCGGCGTTAAGCAAAGTGGCTACGGTCGAACGCATGGCCGCCTGGGAATGCTCGAACTCGTCACGCCCCAACATATTCACGTGAATAGCGTCGCGTGGCTCCCGGACGTCTGGTGGTTTCGTTACACCACCCGCGCCGCGAATCTCTTTCGCAGCTTCGCACGCCGCTTCACCACCGGCTCCCCTCTCAACTCTTCCCTTTTGTTACCGCAAATAATCCGCCGCCTGTTTGAGAAAAGCTAAGCTCGGCTTGCCCAAGAAGTCCAACTCATAGCCACAAAAAAGCACAAGAGGCACAAACGTTTTCATAGAATTCTTTGTGCTTCTTGTGCATCTTTGTGGCAGTACTAGCAGGGCTCGTATTTCCGTCACGCTGGTGCTATACTGCGTCGCCATCCCAGCTTTTACCCTCTCTCTGGGAGAACTTCTCTTTTCAAATTCAGTTACGGATAAGGCCGTAGTCCCTCCCAACTCCCGAATACTATCGCCTTTAGTACTTCATTAGACCCTAGCCCTGAGTTGGAGGAAAAGAATGAAGAAGCTTCACGCCGTATTTATGATTCTCATCCTGTGTGCGGTCTCCTGTCTGCCTCTCGTGGTCCATGGTCAAAGCGAGAGGGCTGAAGAACGCCGCGCGGAAGTTAGTAACGCAATTCATTTCGACAAGACCCCCAAGAAGCTGCGCGACATGTTTGATACCGGCGAAAAGAAAGAAAAACCGGCGCGCGGAGGTAAGGATTTTGAACCGGGCCGGCCACAACCCGTCGGTAACGCAAATATCGAAGCGGAAGATCCATTGGCAGCCAAAGGCATCAGCTTGCCTTCAGCGTTAGCCGATCCAAAAGCTTCAATTATAGGCACTCCCATCGATCCGTTAGCGCGCGTGGCGCCACCGGACACAACCGGCGACGTCGGACCCAATCACTACGTGCAGTGGGTCAACCTGCGCTACTCGATCTATACGTTAACCAGAGACGCCAGCAATAACATCACCGCCTTCAACCTCGTTCCAGGTTTTCCAAAACAAGGTAACGTGGTTTGGCAAGGCTTCGGCGGACGTTGCCAAAGCGACAACGACGGCGACCCGATCGTGCAATACGATCAACTCGCCGACCGCTGGATCCTGACGCAGTTTGCTGTCTCGGCACAACCGTTCACGCAGTGCGTCGCGGTCTCAACCACACCCGATCCAACCGGCACTTACTTTCGTTACGCTTTCTCCTACGCGAGAGACTTCAACGACTATCCAAAGATGGGCGTATGGCCGGATGCCTATTACATCACCTACAACATGTTTCGGAATGGCTCGCAATTCCGCGGCAACACGGTGTGTGCGTTGGAACGCGCCCAAATGCTGGTCGGCGGCGCAGCGCGGCAGGCCTGCGTCAGCACCGGCACGGCCCATCACAGTCTCGAACCAGCGGATCTCGAAGGCACGACGCTACCGCCCGCTAACACACCGAACCTGCTTTTGAGCATGACGACTACAACGATCAACTTCTGGCGGTTCGCCGTGAACTGGACCACGGGGGTGGGCACGTTGACTGGTCCAACCGCGATTAGCGGCATAGCGGCGTTCACACGCGCGTGTGGCGGTGGTGTCTGTATTCCACAACCAGGGACGTCGCAGCGTCTCGATTCGTTGGCCGATCGGCTGATGTATCGGTTGAGTTATCGAAACATCGCGGGCAGCGAAAGGTTGGTGATCAACCACTCCGTCACCAGCGGCACTGGCGTGGGCATTCGTTGGTATGAACTGACCAATGCTGCCGGTCAGACGATGCGGACCGCAACGCCGGTAATTCGCCAGCAAGGTACGTTTGCGCCGTCGAACGACTTCCGCTGGATGGGCAGCGCGGCGATCGACAAGACTGGCGGCATCGCAGTTGGGTACAACATCTCTAATGCTTCGACCATTGTGCCGAGTATTAGATATGCCTATCGCGGGCCCGCCGATCCGCTTGGAACGATGGGCAATGAAACCAATGCACTGACGGGACTGGGAATCCAGACCGCGTCCCTGTCGCGCTGGGGTGATTACAGCACCATCAGCGTCGACCCCGTTGATGGCTGCACAATGGTCTTCACGACGCAGTATCAACCGGTCAACGGAAACTTCAACTGGACGACGTTCATCCATTCGTTCAAACTTTCGACGTGTAACTAGGCGCAGTACAACACGTTAACAGCAAGGAGCCGTCTCCCCGAGGCGGCCCTTTTTCCTTTTTTGCTTGATTTGTCTTAGTATCGGCGCCTTATGCCGTTGTGGCAGAACTACATCCATCGGCGCGAACGCGCCTATCACCAACGCGACAACAATCGCGTCGTGCGCCCATTTGAATGGGGGTTGCAGTACGTGCTCGACCACGTTAACGGCGACGATCCGCGTCACGTGTTGGCGCAACACACAGCGCGTGTGATGCAGGACAGCGAGGCGTTTTATGCGCTGCCCGAGATCTCAGACTACCGGCTCGAAGGCGATCGTTTGACCTGGACGAGCGCCGTAGAAACGCCGTCGATCGAAAACAACACTGCCAGCGCGCGATACTTTCCCGTTCAACCGAAAAACGGGAAGAGATCGCGCAAGGCTGTCGTGGTGCTGCCACAATGGAACGCGCAAGCGGAAAGTCACGTCGAGGCTTGCCGCATTTTCAACATGATCGGCATGGCCGCGTTGCGGCTCACGCTCCCGTATCACCTGGAGCGAAAACCGGCGGAACTCGAGCGCGCCGATCATCTCGTTTGCTCAAACATCGGGCGCTCGATTCAATCTGCTCGTCAGGCCGTGCTGGATACACGCGCGGCGGTGCGCTGGTTGAGGAATGAGGGTTTCGAACAGATTGGAATTTTAGGGACGAGCGTCGGTTCGTGCATCGCGTTTCTCGCTTTTGCGCACGAACCGTATCTGAACGCCGGGGCTTTCAATCACGTCTCGGGTTATTACGCGGATGTTGTCTGGCACGGGTTGTCGACCAGTCACGTGCGCGCCGGGTTTGCCCACCATCTGACTCTCGACGAGCTGCGCACTTACTGGTCGCCTATCAGTCCAATGCCGTTCATGCCGCGTTTGAAAAAGATGGGCCACAGACCGATGCGTTTCATCGTGGCGCGATATGATCTGACGTTTCCTCTCGACCTCTCACTTAACGCGATCGCCGAAGCTCGCCGTCATGACTTACCACTCGACGTCGTCTGGCTGCCGTGCGGTCACTACACCACCGGCGAGCTCCCGTGGAAAGCCATCGACGCCTGGAAGATCGCCACCTTCTTCCGCAAACAGTTCAAAGACTAAGCCACAAAGAGGCACCAAAAGCCCTCTTTGTGGCTTACTTTGCTAAAGGAAACACGGGCTCGATGTCGACGGGCACGTTCTTCAGCCGGTCGAGCGCTTGCTGCATCGGTGGTCTGATCACGGCGTACTTGTCCAGCATCGCTTTCGCGCCGTCGTATGAGCCTTCGGCTTCGAGTGTCAGCAGGTCACGTGTCAGCTTGCGCACGCTGTCTTTAATCTTCGTGTGGTCGATGCTGAAGGTTCCCTTCGCTTCGTTGAACTTGATCGCGCCTTCGTCGGTCAGGTAGTTGAACTGCAACGCCACACCGCGGCCGTGCGCTTCAGTGATGCCAAACCGCACTGAACGAAACATGCTCGCCAGGTAGGTCGTGTAGAGCGTTCGCTCCATGCTCTTCTCGATGATGCCGCGATCGATCATGTACTGAAGCGCCCACAGTCCCGTCATGTCAGCCTTCGCCTCTTCGATCGCCGAATACAGCTCCTTCAACTGTTTGCGAACCGTCGTTTCCTGACCGCCTATCGTGATGTTGTGCGGTCCGAGACCGTGCATCAGCTCGTGACAGAGAATGTGGGTGAAAAACGACTCGAACGAAAGCGCCGACTGCTCGATCGGATCCAGCACCACGCGCGAGATCGGAATCAACGTCTTGTTGAACTTCGCGTCCTGCACGTTCTTCAGCATGACGCGCTTCGAGCCTTTTTCTTTGACGACGCGCTCGTCGTTCGGCAGATTGAACGCCGCGGTTTGCACGCCGCTATTGCCTTCGCCTGAACCGAACACTTCGTTAACCACGCGAATCGGCGAGGCTGCGCCGAGCTTTGGATTGCGATAGCGCGGCTCGATCGGCAAATTGTTTTCGAGTTCCTGCAGGTGGCCGCTAAACTTCGCGAGCTTCGCTGTCTCCGCGTCGTCGCGAATCGTGATGTACGCTTCAAACGCAGCTTTGTAACTGAACAACTCGTCTTCGTAAGTTTCGTACGGTCCAATCGTGACGTCGATGGGTGAGTCGAGATCCATCCACGCGACGTCGCTATCGTAATAATCGTCAGAACCGAATGCGTCTGCACGTTTGGTTAGAAAGTTTTTGAGTGTCGCGTTTGTCGTCAGCGCGGCCGCTTCACGCAACAGACGCGCGGCCGGTTCGAGATATTCTTTGTAAGCCTGGCTGTAAGGAACAAGAGTAAGTTTCCCGTCGAGGCTGCGGCGGATGAGATAGAAGAAGCCGGTGGCTTTCTGCTTGTCAGCGTCGGAAAGAGTTTCAACCCACGCGTTGAACTCTTCTTTCGTCATGTCTTCCGGGTAGTAATTGGCGCCTTCGGGTTGTTCTTTTGGCACGCCGTCTATGAACGGTTCATTGTTATCAAGCCGCGACCATGGACCATCGTTAAGGTAAAAATAGTGAAGCCGTTGACGGCCGGCGGCCGTCTTGTCTGCTATGAGTTTCTGTTCGAGTGCGGCGTTGCCGGACCACACTTGCCGTAGAAACAACGGATCGAGCAGCTTCGCCGCGGCGATGATCTTCTCGAGAGCCTGGCGATCTTTCACCGGCAGTTTCGAAATGTCGGCGGTCATAGTTGTCGGAGCGAAGCGCGCGACCTTTTTCGCGAGCTCCGGATCGCCGCCGGCGGGTTTACGATCTTGTGCAGTTAAAGTAGTCATTAGTGCCACGGTTAGAAACAGAGTAACAACGATCTTTAGCGTCATATTTACAAAGCCTGCCTGTTTTTCAGAATCTTGACGAATGATGCCGAGCGCAATTCGGTCAAAGTTAGTCCGGAGAGTTTAAGTGCTTCCGCTTCGGTGATCGCGCCGCAATTGATTGCGCGCAGGAAGTAGTTCAACAGCCCCTGTCCCGTAGCCGCGTCGTCAAAAACGTCGCCAACGAGCGTCGCCTTCGCGGCTTTCTCGACGAAGTTTTTCAAACGCTCCGAGGCCGGCGCGAGGCTCTCGAGGAAAAACGCATAAACCGCGGCGTAGCGCGTCGGGAGTTGCGCGGGATGAAGGTCCCAGCCTTGATAGAAACCGTTGATTAGCGAGTGTTGGATGTGATCGAAGTGCAATTTCCAAGCGCGATGAACCACTTCACGGTTCTCTTCGATCTGCTCCGGCGATAGTTGTGGACCACCTTCCACAAACCGGTGCGGCGCGACCGGCATGATGTTCGTCGCGCCATCCGACAACCATATACCCGTCCCGGCAAACGAAACCTGCATCACGGCTTTAGCGAAGTCGCACGACGGATGCATCATGTGCTGGTGGGCCGCGGTGATGTTGCAGCCGGCCGTGTAATCGTAGGTGCCGAAATGCGCCGCGACGCAACGGCCTTCAGCCGGGCCTAACAAAAGCGGCAGATTGATCTGCCCGTTGCTATTGATGATCGACTGCGTGGTTTCGATCATCATTTCAAACTTCAAACTACCGGCAGCGAGTCCGGTCTGTTTCTCCAGACGATCGAGCAGCGTGGCGAGTGCTGCGACCTGTTGCGGGATCGTGATCTTCGGCAACGTGATGACGAAGTTGGCTGGTAAACGGCCGTCGTTCTGATCCAGCAGTGTCGAAACAAAGATATCGAGCGTGCGAAAGCTACGCGCGCGCAGTTCCTCGTTGAAGGGCTTGATCCGGATGCCGATAAACGGCGGCAACGTTCCTTCCTTGAATCCCTTTACAACCTCGGCAGCGGCGGATGCCGCATGGCCATCTTCTTCGGCGTCGGGACGATTGCCGTAGCCGTCTTCGAAATCGATGCGAAAGTCTTCGACCGGTTCGCGCCGCAACTTCTCGCTGACGCGGTTGTAGATCGTGTGGGCCAGCCACGCTGAATTGCCGTCGCGGCGCACCGGTTCGGGGCCTTTCTCGAGATCGGTGACGAGCTCGGCCGCATCGTCCATCGCTTCCGGCAACTGATCCGCGCCGCGAACGTTGAGCGCCCGGGCGAAAGTGAGAAAATCAGGAGCAAACTGATCGAGCGCGCGTTGCGCCAGCGAACCGAGGCGCTGGGCGGAGTCGGCTTTGAAAAGATGCGCGCCGCCGTAGACGGTGTGCACCGGCTGGCGGCGTCCGGTTTCGCCGGGATAACGGCGGGCAAATTCTTCGTTCGCCTGCCGTAAAGGCTCGATCAAATCCGTCAAAGCACTGTCTGAAAAAGAAGCTTTCATATTTGTTCTCGGATGCTACGGGCGGAGCGCGGGCGGCTCGCCCACAACCAGAAACCGCGCCCAGTTTGCTACCTTGCGGGCGAGCCGCCCGCGCTCCGCCAGGGTAACGAAATAGTTAATTGACATGGTGCGCGCAGCTTCGCTATTTTTCTTCAGGAACCTTCCCGAGGTTCTGTCCCAAGTTCTCACCTCTGTAGTTCAAATAATATTCCCGGCGCCTGGAGAACCATTTCATGAGGAAACTCATTCTCGCTTTTGCCTGTAGCCTCGTGCTGACTCATCCTACTGCAATCCTGTCGCAGGTCCAATCACACGCTGCCAACGGCGTGAAGCCCGTCACGCATGGCGGCAAAATCGAGACGAAGTACGACGGATTTAACTACGAAACCGTGCTGCGGTTGAAGAAGATGAAGGTCACCTGCGATGGTTTCAAAGACAAGTTCAAGGATGCCTGCGTCAGCGTGGAAATCAGCCTGCACTGCCCGGGAACGCAACTGAATTACGTTAAGCAAGTGAAGGTGCAGATTGTTTTCGAGAATAAAGACTGGGTTCGCCTGCATTCGCCCGACCAGCGTGACCTGTCGGTCGTGATCGACAGCGGAACGTTGAGGCTCGGCCGGATGCAGCCCGCAAGCAGTGGTAAGCCCGGTACGTGGGACACGAAAGTCGAGACTCTCGAAGCGACGATTCCCTACGCGACTTTCAAGAAGATCGCGCTTTCAGAGACAGTGCAGATGCAGGTGGGGCCGAGCATGTTTGAGCTCCGTGAGAAGAATCGGCTCGCGCTGAGGGATCTGGACAGCCGCGTGCTCAACTAGCACTCCGTGATCAACTAGCGGCACATCTGCCACAGCTTGATCAAGCCCACCGGCCGCAGCAGCATCAGCAGTTGCAGCAGTAGACTGTCTTTGATCCAGACCAGTAAAACTACTTCGACCACGAGAAAAACCACCAACGAGCGCCGCAGTCCGAGGTTCTTCGCCACGAGGAACCCGACGAGCGCGCACGCGAGATCGCCAAACGAGTTCACGATCGTATCGCCTTCGTAGCCGAGCGCAGCGGTTTCGGTGCGGTAGTGGTCGATCACGAACTTCGTGTTTTCGAAAACTTCCCACGCCGCTTCGAGCGCGAGTGCGAGTAGGAACTGCCAACTCGGCGTGACCTTGCGAGACACGAGTAGCAGCAGCCAGAACAACAGAAAGCCGTGCAGTATGTGAGTGAAGCTGTAGGGATCGAAGAGTTGTTGTGAATTACTGGAGCTGCACGTATCGCCCACCCAAAACTTGAACTCACCACAACTGCACAAGAACATCCGCCCTTCTGCCGACAAAGCTAGCGCCATCAACACGAAAACGACGACTGCTCCTATAACCGGTAGAAGTTTGCGTTGGTCCACGAGTGTTTGCGTTCGGCCCTAACCTCGACAGGTCATTGATTAGCACACCTTCGCCAGTTCGTCGAGCCACTTGAATAGCAGTCTTCGATCCTGAGCCGGCCCAGATGAATGACGACGACTTCCGGCAAGAGGTTCAGGTTCATATTCGGACCTACTACTTCTATCAAGGCCGCCGGAGGAGTATCAGGGTTATCTCGCTGCTCAAGAGTCTCGTTCTCAGTTCGGCCATCTCCGCGGAAGTGTTCAAAGACGCTGAGCTTATCTTCCAGCAACCGGCGATAGTCCCAGCGGGCACCAGCGGCACCTTGTAGCACCCTGTAATTTGTTCCTTTCACTCGTTGCTTCTCTTCCGCGGGAAAGCTTAGGACGAATTGGGCCTGCCAATTCGGGAGACAAATTCGTGTCGCAGGCCCATCGGCTGGTTTACACAGATCGCTTTGGTCGTCCTGCACCAGCCGCGTGAAAAGAGCCAATATGTTGTCCCACGTTGTTTGGTAAATCCTGCTTGTCCAATCATTCTCGAGATTACCGTCGTGTACGTTTGAGACAGCAATGCGATCCGGATAACGAAATACAATCGCAACCATGTCCTGATTACGCTGGTCGCGGATTATTCCCTCCGCTTCGTATCCGATGTCTTCGTAAATCTCCAGTAATGATCTGCCGAAAACACTCTCGGGAGTCGTAAGGAAAACAAACGGCTTCGATGGTCCAGCCAGGATCGCCGTAGCGTTGAGCTTATTGCGCTTCGTCAAAATATGGGCGCGGGGAGCAATCCTTACAAAATACCGGCTTGCCAGAGGCAACTGGTCCAAAGATATCTGCGCGCGGCGCGGATTACGAATATTCTGCACCAGGTTCTGCATTGTTGTTGAAGAGGACTTGTTATACAGAAGTGCCCGCTGCTGTGCAGATATCGAACCAACGACCAGAAACAAAACTAACAGAGAGGAACATAGATTACGGAGGTGGGGTGTCATCGTGTTGTGCTCCCGTTGAGGTACGCTATTGTTACTTGTTCACCCACAGATTACACAGATACGTCGAGGAGGTTAAAGCGATGAAAGAAGTTTACGACGTGGTGGTGATCGGTTCCGGTTTCGGCGGAGCCATCAATGCCTGCCGTCTCTCTCAAGCCGGCCGCTCGGTCTGTGTGCTTGAACGCGGAAAACGTTGGGGGAAAAAAGATTTTCCCCGCACGACAGGACAGGTGGCGCGCGCTTTTTGGAATTACAAGGATTTTGGTCTGCTTGATTACCGGGCGTTCAACAAGATCGATGTTATCCAGGCCAGTGGGGTCGGTGGTGGTTCGCTCGTCTACTTCAACGTGCATATAAGAACACCGAAGGAGATCTTCGAAGATCCTCGCTGGCCTGTGGGCGTCAAGCGCGACGTGCTGAATCCATATTACGATAAAGCAAAGGACATGCTCGAAGCGAAGGCCTTAAAGCCTCCGACCGACTTCGAACTTCCCAATCGTACCAAAGCTTTTCTCGCCGCGACTGAAAGCATGAACCCGCGTGGTGAGCTGGTTGACATCGCCGTTTATACCGGTCCGGAACAACCAAATCGACACGGTTTAGTCCAGGATGCTTGTGTCTATTGCGGCAATTGCATGCTGGGTTGTCACGTTCATGCCAAGAACACTCTCGATCTCAACTATCTTCCCGTAGCCCAGAACAACGGAGCTGAGGTTTACCCGCTTCACATGGTTGAGTACATCGAACCGATCGAACCAGTTGAGAGTAACGGCTATAGAGTTCATTTCAAACGTTTCAATCCATCACAGGAGAACGAGTTTGAACGAGGCACAGTGACTGGCCGGCGAGTGATCGTTTCAGCAGGATCGCTCGGATCAACTGAGATACTCTTACGTTGTCGTGATGTCGTGAAAAGTCTTCCGAAGTTAGGCCGCATGTTGGGCCAGAGATTTTCCGGTAACGGAGATTTCCTGTTGGCGGGAACCTTCGAATGCAATCGCGAAATAGATCCCGGTTCCGGACCAAGCATCACCGCCGGCGCCGATTTCTCCACCAGCAAGAACAGAATCTATATCCAGGATCTTGGTTTTCCAGATCCGTTTCTTTGGTACCTGGAAAGCTCTCTGCCCGTGCCGAACCGCTTGCGGAACCTCAAACTCTTCATCAAGAAGTACTTCATGCGGACCGTGGGCCTCACCAATGCGTCAGCGTTTACAGATGGGGCTGACAAGCTGTTTCAAGGCGGCGTCACGCCGCGTTTCCTGCCTTACCTGGGAATGGGAACTGATGCCGCCGACGGTCGCATGAGTCTCAGCGACGGAAACATCGACATCCACTGGGACAACAGACGCAGCCGTGAGATGTTTGATGAAATGGAGACGATGCTGAAACGACTCAGTCAAGCCGCCGGAGGAAGATACAAAACTAGTTTGCTGTGGGGTTGGCCATTCAAGAAGCTACTGACGGCACATCCATTGGGAGGGTGTCCGATGTCAGATGATCCCGATCGTGGTGTGGTTAATGAGTTCGGCGAGGTTTGGAATTATCCGGGGCTGTACGTGTCTGACGGCGCCATCATACCGACGGCACTAAGCGTCAACCCTTCTGCGACAATCAGTGCGCTATCGGAGCGCATTGCCGAACACATCGCCGGCACACCTTAAAGTCACGTTCGGTACCTGATGGACACATAACTAAAACCGGCTTTCTCATCGTAAAACGATCTGACGCTGCCCCAATCATACTCATACGGATAACGATCGTTTCCTAAAACCTTAGCCAGCCATGAGTCATGAAAACGCTTACGCTCTAGTTCTTTTTCTTTAGACCAGTCAGCCCACGACGTTCCAAATCTTTCATCTTTAGTGATTAGATCAAGACTGGTTAAATCCGGGCCATGAAAATTTAGCGTTAGGTTAAAGTCATGCCCCATGATCTCCACAGTGCCGGAGGTGAAGGAACCATACGGTTCAACTCCGCCGCCAACGGGAGCGCCTGCGAGTGGAGAAGTTAAATATTCCTCGCGGGTGAGAGAAGGCTGTATGACGAAATTCTCTGCTTCGAGAACGATAGCTCCTGTTTTGGTATCAATCATTAACGTACTCAGAACAATTTTTTAACGGTTCAAGTCCAGACATGGTAAATAATGGCGGCAGAAAGGCAAGACGAAAATGAAAAAAGCCCTGAAAGCAAGCGAACGTGAAGCACTACTCGGCGTATTGAAAACCCGCTTTGAGACGAACATGAACCGCCATAAAGGTCTTGATTGGGCCAAAGTGCAGGCAAAGCTGGAAGCCAATCCTGAAAAACTTTGGTCGCTCAATGAAATGGAAAGCAGTGGCGGCGAACCGGACGTGGTTGGTTTTGATAAGAAGACGGGCGAGTACACTTTTTACGATTGTTCACCGGAGAGCCCCAAAGGCCGCAGAAGTGTTTGTTACGATCGTAAAGCGCTGGACGCGAGGAAAGAACATAAACCAGCAAACACCGCCCTCGATCTGGCCGCTGCCATGGGTATTGAGATCTTAACGGAAGAACAATATCGGGAGCTGCAGAAACTCGGGAGTTTCGATACGAAAACGTCGAGCTGGGTAAAGACGCCTGCGGACATCAGAGAACTCGGCGGCGCGCTATTCTGCGATCGCCGCTACAACCACGTTTTTCTCTCTCACAACGGCGCCGACTCTTACTATGCCGCTAGAGGATTCCGTGGCTCCTTGAGGGTCTAGAGCCACGGAGGGCGGCCACGGAGTGCCGCCCCCCTACAAAATGTTCGCCGTGTCGCGATCTGTTGGTTAGGGTTGGGTAACGCCAGCGAAGGTCACCAAATCGGCCACCGTGAAGTTTCCAGGCACGGCCGAAGGAAGTATCGGTGTGAACCCGCCTGAAACGTTTAGATACGACCCCGCATCGCGCTTCAAGATCCTGACAAACGTCTCCGCCACGATCCTGCCGCCGACTGGTCCAAGCTGATTCCCGCCACCGAGTACCGCCGCCTCACGAAGCGCGTAATACCACAGCGGCGTCTTGTTCAACAGTAAACCACCACTCGAGTTCAGCACGGCTACTTCAGCCGCCGGTAATCCTGAGGTCAACTGCGCCGCAGTCATTGGCGCAATGCCGAACGAGTTGGCCATACCCTGTCCGCTTGGCAGACCGAGCGCTAAACCGCGCCGGAGATTTCGCGTTGCGAGAATAGCCATCATTCCTGTGAATCCCGGCAACGACTCCAATCCGGTGGCGATGAAGCTGTCGATCTTCCGGGCCTTGTTGTGGATCGGCACCGGCACGCCGGTATCGAAGAATGCGTTGAAGTCAACGACCCAATTGGAAAAGACCGGTAGCCTTGGATTGCGATTGAACTCAAACACCTGGCCCAGTGTGGCGAAGGGGAAATTGAAATTCACCCAGTACGTATCACGAATCATACTGTGACCGAACCGGTATGCGGCTACGGCAAACTCAACTGGCATTCGGAATGAGCTGCCTGGGGCAGCAACTACGGTCGCCATAGCGTTGGTCACTGCAGCAGCGCCACAGATTCTTTCCAGGAAGTCGTGCACGACGGCCCATTGGTAGTGATGGGTCACGATTCGTTTGGCCTCCGCGAAGATGTCGCCTGCAAACGACGCCGCCACCAGCAAGTCAACAACCGCGTTATGAAAACGCAGCATAGCGTGCTGGAACTGCACGATGATCAGGTTTTCATCATTGCGTGGATCGCCGATCGCGGCAGTGTTCGTTCCGGCCATGCGCGGGACGTCCCAGTTTGTCTGTTGGACCATACCCGACCCAGCGCCGTTATTACTGGGGCCGCCAGCGCCCACAGAAGTATTCGTGCCCCGATGGAGTTTAATTGCGGTGGCTGGACCAGAGGTAGGAAACACGTAGAGAAACGGATCTAAACCAGGCCCGCGGCCGTACACGGAATCCAGATCCAGCGCCGGGCTGCGCATGTTATTGATCGTATTCGCATCGGTGTCGGCGTCGAGAGTCGACGAGACATCGAACGTGATGTCATGGTCCACAAACTGGCCGAAATAGGTGAAGCCTGCCGGAATTGAAGACACACCGGGGTCGGCCGGATTGTTAGAGTTGGGATTCGGATCGCGGCCAGGGTCTCCCATCATGTTACCGAGCTGGCCGAGGAGGGCCTGCGTGGCGACATTGAATGGCAGCTTCGTTGCCGTTCGCGTGGCCGCGGAGGACATATATCCGAAGCGATCCGCACAGGAAGAACTCAACCAGGGTAACGGAAACCAGTAGAGCGGAATTTTGACGCCGTGAAAACGTCGAATTGCCGGTTTTAGTGCGGGTATCGATTCTTTGACGTCTTCTGAAAACTTCGCAACGGGAAGCTCCGCCGGCTTGATGTGGTTTATGCTAACCAACAGTCGCTCGAGCGGGACCGTTGGTCTGAGATTGTCATCGGTCACGCGCTTTCGTAGATCCGCCAGCGCCATCAGCTTCGGGTTAACGAATCCTTTGGGAATCGATGTCGCCTTGAGAAATTCGCGAACCGTCTCGGGAATTTCTGCAGTTGCAGCGGGGATCGGTGGCTCAATTTCGGGCTTAACTTCGTCGGTTGCGCGGGCTCGCGCGGGTCTTGCTTTCGCTGGAGCTTTCTTTTTAGTAACCATGCTTTCTTTCTCCTAGAGGAAGGATTTCAAGACGTAGAGACTCCCCTCCGGCGCTCCGAAAGGGTTTTTGACAAGTTGTGATGATCGCTTCTGCTAAATATGAGATAGCGAAACGAAATGTGTCGAAGAAAATGCCGGCGCGTGACCTTTTGTTTATCTGGCTGCGCTTACTAAGCTCATATCTTCTGCGTCAGCTATGGGTCTTTGCCTGGTGACGGGCTTGAATATGTCCCTGATGAGTTCCACAAAATCCCGCCCGTAATCGTATCCAAAATTGGCGTTCTCCTCGGCAGTCCGATCGGAACGTACGAGACATGGCTCGATGGTGCTGTGTTCCACCCATTCATTTAACGACGTGATGGCTACCCACTTATGCACTTCCAACGCATCTGGGGCGGTTTTCCTCACGCAAATCGTCTGCGCATGATTCTTTAGGGCCTCGAACATAGCCCGCACTTGCTCTTTGTTTTGGGCGACTACTTTCCCCCTCTTCACATCTCCGGGTCTCCAGAAACTCGGCATCGTCCCTGCGATGTAAAAGACCGGCAATCCAGTGGAGAATTGGGTCTTGCCGGTGAGTTGGCGGATGTTATTGGTCCAGTTTTGTTTAGTACCGGCGACGGATTCTGCCGTGGTGAGAGGCGGTGGGTTTCCGCCCGGGTCGTGATTGTGGTGGCATTCGTGGCGGTACACGGCGTCAACCGAGCGAATGACGTTGTCGTCGTTGGACCACAGTGCGTGGTGCGTGATGATAAAGAAGGGGCTGACTCCCCTCGCGTTGAAGTGTGCGCGCAGTTCCTCAATCATTTGTTTGAAGGCCACGCCTTGAGAGTTCACATCTTCACCCCAGAGCATTATTGGCACACGGCTCTGCTGCGCACCGTCTATGATCCTCGCATACTTGGGTCCTGTAATCAGGTTCGTCCGATCGATAATTGCTTGTTTGATACGAGGAAGGCGTGGCTGCAGGGAAAACATGTAGATCAATCTGAGTGAGCCCAATTCCTGCATCGTCAACGCGCCAAGCGAGGAATCGAAATGCTCTATGCATGGGCTATTGACGTCTCCCGACCAATAGCCGGAGATGTAGTTGATACCGTATTGCCTGCACAAGTTAGCCAAATAACGCCCGTATGCAGGGGTGTTTTGCGGAAGCGTGTAGTAAGTTCGCCTGCCTCCGCTTGTCCGCCATTCGCCATGCTCTGACCCGTGCCCCATGTTGCCAACGGGCGCAGCTTTAAACATCCACGGATAAGCGCAAACGATCCGATTGTAGATGGTAGTGACCGATATGCTGGGCAGATCGCCTCCGCCTGGGAGTAGCGTTTCACCGGCGAGCGAGGATTCGGAGAGGGTTGATTGACTTTCGTTTTTACTCATTCGTGTCTCCTGAACTGGATGAATGTGAGTTGATGAAGCGAACACACAAACGGCAAAAGGCATGCCAGCAAGAGCACGCGGTCACGTGAGGCGCAACGAAAGAGGAGTTATGGTGATTTAGTCTAAACCACTGAAAATTCTTTCGAGAGGAGTTCTACTATTGAATACACATGAGTGCCGTCTATGTAGACTACTTGCGACATCGAATTACGAACGAGAGGAACAAGGCGGGGTCACTCTGCATCTACCTGCATCGCCGCCAGTTCGTTGCCGCCAGGGTCGAGGAAGTGGAAGCGCCGGCCGCCGGGAAAGCTGAAGATCGGTTTGGTGACGGGCGCACCCGCCGCAGTGACCGCGGCGAGCGTTGCCTCCAAATCCTTCACCTCGATCACGGGTAGTGGGGCTTTGGTCGCTTCCTGTTGGTCAGCCTGGAGTCCAATGTCCACGTCTCCGGTGAGTGTACATGCATACGTCGGCCCGAAGCCGGTCATCGTCATGCCGAACACCGTTTCGAAAAACGTCTGGCTCGCCGCTAGGTCGCGCGCGGGCAGTTCGATGAAGTTTGGTCTAGCCATGATAAGCCTCCCTGCTACTGAAGCCCAGCTTACGGAGCTTTGACCAGGAATACATCCCAAGCCCAACGACCCATCTGTTGTCCTTGAGCATTTTTAACTTTTGCTCGATATCTAAACTGGTTTCCGTGCTCATCTGTATGCTTGGATTCTTTGTAATCAAACTCCAACACCATAACCCCCACTGGAACGAGAGGGTGTAATTCGAAATTCTCCGCAATACCGTTGTGATTTGCATCCTGCCACAGACGTAATCGAGAAAAAACAGTGTCAGCTTGCGTAATCACACTGTCGGCGTTTCCCCCGTTCATTGTCTTATCATATTCAGCAAGAGCAAGAAACCCGTTTGCTGGAACACCAGCAGGCGGCCTGAGTTGCGGCGTGTAGTTCCCAAACAATTCTCGTCCATTATCTATACGACCATTATTACTGTGGTCCAACACTAACCACGCGTCATCGGAACCGGCGCTGGTCCAAGCTAGCCTCTCCTTGATTCCATCGCCGTTTATGTCGAAATCCACTCCACCATTAGCGTTGGTCAAGGAAAATCCGTTGCCTCCGAGATCAATAAGAACAGGAGTGCTCGCGTATGAACAGCAACAATTGCCCCCGGAATTCGTCCGGCCTGGCTCACACCCACTTAATGGATAAAGACAATAGTCGGTTGCTGGTCCAAGGCAGCTATTACCCTGGCCGGGCTCATTAAATACCTGTGGAATACATGTATCTGGACAAGGTCCAATGGAACCACCCGGTTCGCAGAAACTTGTAAAGGAATTCCATGACCCACCCGAATTCTGACAGTCTTCCTCTGTCTGAGGTGGAGTGGGACTTGGCGTCGGCGTCGGCGTTGGACTGGGACAATAAATTTTGTTCACTGCAGCATGATCACAGCTTTTCGGTCCGCCCGTGTTGAATGCCGGATCATTCGTGTGTCCACTCATTATTGACAATCCGCCCGTCGGACAACCATTTGTTGAAAGGCAGTCAGCCAGGGCGAAGGTGTGACCAGTCTCATGTGTACCAAGATAGACAAAGTAAGAGTTCTCCACGACGTTTGGGACGGACCTTATCACGTGTCTAACGGCTCGAATTTTGAAATCTACCTCGTCGATATAGTGATAAAGCACTTCCCCATTGAACGAGCTACTGGGAGTGGTTCTCATCCAATCTGCAGTATTATCCGGCGGACTCGCGGTGTAACTGGCAAAGTGATGAGATGAAAAACCGCTAAACGTAACCAGCGAACAATTCGCGGGAAGAGGTGGTACACCGTTCCACTTCCTAATGCCTTGCTCAAAGAATCCTCTTTCGGTCGGGCTCCAAGTATCGTCGATTCGAACCGTCACATTAGTACCTGTTGGCCAGCTATCCCAGAATACGAAATCGCCGTGCATCAACGGAGGCTGGGCACAGGAGATCTGAGCTTGCGAATTCAGTTCTAGCGTAGTGAAAGATATGAGTATGAGCAGGAGACAAAGTAACCAGACTGAACAATGAGGTGCTTAGAGGTAGGATTCATCCTTACTCTTTAAGTTGTAAACACTATAGAGAGTCGCGTAAGGCTTTCAAAAACGCCGTTTCATCAGAACCGTTATAGAATTCGAATTGAGGTGAAAAGTCTAAAGGAAGGATCCCATTGAAGCCCAATTCATATCCAGTTAAGATCTTGTACACATCACTGTCCGGTATTACGTTCAAGAACATTACGTAACGGCCGCCAACTTTAGGCATTCCGTTGTTCGTTATTCGATAGCGGATCTGATGACCATTAGGGTATCTAACTACGCCACCATCTCGCTCAATAGTTACCAACTGTCCAACTGACACTTTTGACTCAAACGACTTAAAAACTTCCAGCACGCGAACCTCAAACTCTGAGTACACGCTACTCTTATCTTGCGACATGTGTGCATTAGCTTGTAGCACGTGTACGAGAACGACTAAATCGCTCTTAGCAACCGGCAAGGCGGAGAAATCAAATTGCCCATGAGAGTATGAAGCAACTTCCACATCCTTCGGTGACGGTTCTTTCGCTACGATCGGTTTATTGTTATGTCGTTGTTTTCTGACGCGTTGAATTTCACGCATTGTGGGGTCAACGCTCTCTTTTTCATCATAATCTACAATCGGATAGTTGTTTCTAAGTTCAGCCTGACGTTGAAGGGCTTTGGCTTTTTTCGTCTCATTACTATCCTGGTGCTTTAGAGAGGCTTTAGACTTTTCAAGGGCAAACGACACGAATAGGGCCAAAAATCCCAGCCCGATGAGAAAATAATTGAGTCTATATATTCTCATTTTGCAAAAGTCTTGTGGCGCAAGGAATCGAGTTTGAGAGCCGACGGAACCTGTGAAGAACTTCGTATTCAGGGCTGCCTTATATCCTGCGGCTTGGACGAAAGTCAATAGCATGCAGACAACGTTGCACTGCCGCTTGTGAATCTCACCAACCTTCCTGCAACGCTCCTTTGGACCATTTTTTCAATCTCGGAGTTCCTCGTTTTGCATACGGTGAACAACCATGAAACCCTCTCTTCAAATTGTCGCTCGTGATGAACCAGAAAGTTTACCAATCCTTGCATCGGAGGCGGACGTTCGTGAAGTCATCCGGTTTCTCAAGCACCATCCGGAAGGCGTCACGCCAATGCAGGCAATGGATGGACTCAGAAAACGGATCTTTGATGCACGAAAAGTCTCCGCATACGAATTCTGGAAAATCGTACTAAGAAATGGAGACCGGTTGAAACTCAGCCCTTTGGGATGGGAACTCGCTAAGTGCTTAACACCCGAAGCCGAGATCTACCGCACCGTGCTCCGCAACACCACCGCCTACCATGGCGGACTGAAGTGGATCCAGGAACAAGATCTGGAACTGGTAACACACGTCGACATCGGCGAGTTTTGGCGCCAACATCACGGTCACGCACTTCAAAGCGATAACGAGGAACTACTCGAAGCCCACGCTGCGAGCTTTTTCCACGTTTGCCATGCAGCCGAAGTCGGCACGCTGACAGTCGGTCGAAAGGGCCAGCCAACCCGGCTTAATATTTACCCGCGTGAGCTGGAGTCGTATCTGAATGGAAACGGGCGGGTTCAGAGCACGATGTCTTCGCCGTCAACCACAGTCAAGAGCATGATCGTTGCCGGCGGCACAAGCCCAAGTCTGTCCCGGGTGTTTGTCTCACACGATCAAACACCCGCTCTCATGAACCAGATCACCAACGTTCTCGAACTCGCCGACTTGCAATGTGAAACTCTGGATCGCTCGCGAGACACTATCGATAAAACCCTGGTGGCACTGAAGCGATGTGAAGCCGGCGTTATCGTGATCACGGAAGAAAGTATTGACCATCTGCTTCTGTTTCAAATCGGCGCGGCGCTGGTCCATTTCGAGCGCCGCTTATTGTTTCTCGTAAAGAAGGGATTGAGTTTGCCGGTAGACATCAACGGCGTTTCGCGCTGTGAAATACATGACGAACTAACGTGGGATACAGGGCTCGTATTGGTACGAAGCTTGAAACGATTCATGCTCAACGAACCAGGACCACAATAGCCCGCTTTACTCCGAACGGGAGATCTCGTCGATGACTTTGACGAGCTCGCCGGGTAACAGCAAACCATCAGTTGCTGTCCAGGTACCAGTGCGATCGTTGCCGACAATGATCATTGACTCATGCATAGCCTGACCGATCTCCTCACCGGTAAAGTCCCACAGCAGCTTTTTTATCACCGGCGGCTCTCCAGTCAACAGCGTCCAGCCGGAACCTACGCCGTATAGCTTGGCCCACTGGCTTAGTTTCTCAGGAGTGTCGTTCTGCGGGTCTTTACTGATTGAGATAAAAAAGACGTCGCGGCCCAACCTGTCGCCGAGGCGCTGCCTGAGCCTGACAAGCGATCGGCCCTGCATCGGACACACGGCCGAACATGTGGTAAAGAAGAAATTGACCACCACTACCTTGCCCTTGACCAGATCCGAGTAGAACTTTAACTGCTTCCCGTTCTGGTCCACGAGCAAACTATCCGGAATCTCGAAACTAACCAGCGGAAGCTCGATTCGTCCGGGTTTTTTGACGCCCGCCACTACAACGTTATTCGGGGCTTCCTTTTTCTGAGCATCGTGTGCGTGATGCTGCCCGAAAATCACGGGCACCATCATGCTCAGACACAATGCCAGGCTCACGGCGATCGATCTTTTCACGTTGCCTCCTAGAAGCTCGTTGCACCGCCACCGAGCAGAATGAACCCCGACCACGGCTGGCTGGGAATTCCGGTCTGCACGTTGTAGAAGAGAGACGTATCAAACCACCTCACTACAACCGACAGCCGGCCGTTTACATTCGTCGCCGGCGCCACCAATCCGGATGCCAGCGTGCCACCCAAAGGCGACCACGGCGACCACGTGTTCGAAGAAGGCGCTGCCTGCCAGATGTGATGCAGTCCGTTGTCCGTGCCGCGTACGAAGATCTCCAGCCTGCCGTCAGCATTGATGCCAACGGATGGATCAGACGTCAGAGCGCCGCCCAGGTTTGTGTGAGCCTGAGTCCAACCACCGGGCGAACCCGGCGACTGCTTCGTGAAGAAGAGTGAGTTGGTTCCCGCGTCACGATAGAACACCTGCAAATTACCATCGCTATTGCGAGCTGCCGCGAGGCTGGTTGAGTTCGTGAACCCACCAAGACTGAACCAACCTGACCAACTGTTGCTGCCCGCGCTGTTTTGCCAGATGTGGTGCAGCCCGTTGTCGGTCATCACGGCGAACACTTCGAGCCTGCCACCCACGTTTATCGCCACGGCCGGATCGGAAATGAGCGTGCCAAATAGATTGGTATGCGTCGTCCACGTATTTGATCCGGGCGAAGTTTGCGCGGTCGTGTAGAGCAGATTATCTCCACCGCGATAGAAGAGTTGCAGCCGTCCATCGCTGTTTCTCGCGAGCGCGGGATCGCCCGAGCCCGAACCGCCGAGCGAAACCCAGTTGGACCAAACGAAGCTCCCCGGCGAGAGTTGCCATCTGTGATAAATCGCGTTGTCGGTTCCCTTGGCGAAGATTTCGATCCGGCCATCTGCATTGGGAATCGCAACTGGATTTGAAGTCTTCACACCGCCGAGATAGACGTGAGACGACCACGAGTCGGAGCTTGGCGCATTCTGCACCGAGTAAAGGATGCCGTTGTCAGAGCCTTTATAGAACAGTTGGAGTCGCCCATCGAGATTTCTCGTCACTCGCGAACCTACCTCGGGCAACGGGAACGTTGGCGGAACCGGCCGGTTGACCTTGACGAACTTCGCGATCGAAGGCACACCGTTGGAGTTCATTACAAACAGCATGTAATAACCCGGCGGCACCTGCGCTGAATCATTCGCAACAGTGAGCGTCAGGTTCGTCGTGCTCGGCGACTGGACATTCAACACTACGCGGCGTTGGTCGAAGTTCAGACTGTGCGTTACCGTCGGCAATCGGATCAACGACGCCGAATTGACCGCAACGCCGCTACTGATCGACACGTTGAAAGTGTCGCCGAGCGTAATCTGCGCCGGCGCGGAATTGATCGTGGGCCGCGCTGCCGGCTGTCCATTCGCCTGGAACAAATACGGTGGTGAAAAGATCTCCACGTCTTTGTGACCGAAGTGACGGCAGATCACCGGATCCTGGGGCGGATTTCCCGAGCAGGTAACGACTGTATTTGTCGCGGTATCGACAACCTTATCGCCCTTTGCAGCCGGTAAGCCACCACCGCCGATTAGCACGCGCGCATCGGGAAGCAATAGCGCAACTGAGTGATAGATACGCGGTGTGCGCGTCGGGTTCTCAGCCAGTTCGATCCATGCGTTGGTTGACGGGCTCCAAATCTCCGGGATGTTCGCCGCGCCATCCGCACAATCGAAATTTGGAGTGGCGCCGTCGCATCTCTGACCGCCGGTTGCGAGGATCTTGCCGTCGGGCAGAAGCGTCGTGTTGTGATATTGACGCTTGTAGGTCATCGATGGTCCAGCCGACCAGTTCTGCGACGATATGTCGAAGATGTCCGTCTGTTTCAACGACACACCATTCATTCCCGTCCGGCCACCGATCACCATGATCTTTCCGGCCTCAGTGTTATAGAGGACGGAAGTACCTTCAAAATGGTCGAACGACGGTGTAGTGGCGAAGGAGACGTCTTCAAACTGATCGACGGCCGGATTGAAGAACCAATCGAGCCCGCCCGTGAGGCCGAAGACCCTACCGTCGCCCATCAGATGCAAGTACGGGTAGTTGCGCATGCCACGTTCGGCGGTAGAGAGCAGCAGATTGTTTTGCGCCGTGTAAATGTTGGCGAAACTATTTCTATCGGTCTTCGGTCTTCCGTTTTCGAAGCCGCCGGTCCAATACGAGCCGGCAAAGATCGCTGTATCGCCGTTGGCCATCACGACACTCGACGGATACCAGCGGCCCTGTTGCATCTGTGAAGTCAGGGTCCAACTGTTGGACAGGTAATTGAAAGTATTGATGTCCGTTTCACCGATTCCTTCCTGATCCGGAAAATCTTCGTGGCGGTTGTGACCGCCGGCCACGAGCAAACGTCCGTCGGGCAGGAAGCTGTGGGCCGAACAAAACAGGTTGGAGGTCGGATTCAGTATTGGACCACTTCTGACTTTCGTGATCGGATCCCAGACGTAAGTGTTGCTCGAACCCGCGGTGTCCCACGTGTCGGGATGTTTGTCCCGGCCCCAGTAGAGCAACTTGCCATTCGGCAGCAGATTGACGTGGACCGGCACGGTTTCGAGTTCCTCGCACGGTCCCCACTGACCCTTATCACCCGGATTTGTCGCCGCCGGCGGCGTGGCATCGTCGTTCTTGATAACTGCCTGGCCTTGTCCGTCGAGAATGCTTCCATTGACCGGGCTCGACAGCGTGACGAAGAACGTTTCATCGCTCTCAACGGATATGTCGCTTTTGGCGAGAACCTCAACCGGGCGGCTCGTTTGACCGGCCGGAATCGTCACGCTTCCACTGGCAGCGGTGTAATCGCCCGGGCTGAACGCAGTGCCATTCGAAGTTGTGTAGCTCACGCTGACGTTTTGTGAACTCGTTCCCGAAAGATTCACGTTGAAAACTGCTTTTGGCGTACCACCGCAACTGCCTTCGATCACCGTCGCGTCGCTGATCGAGATCGAGACTGTAGGCACGGTATCGTCGTTGAGAATCGTGCCGACGGCATTTGGATCGGAGATCGTGGCGTTGACCGGACTGGAGAGGGCAACAAAGAAAAACTCATTTGGTTCTACTACTGTGTCGCCGATGACCTGTACCGTAACCGGCTTGCTGAGTTGTCCCGGTGTGAACGTCAACGTACCGCTCGTGGTGAAGTAATCAGTTCCTGCAACGGCGGTGTTGCTTGCAGTTGCGTAGTTAACACTAACGTTCTGCGAACTCGCGCTCGACAATGTCACATTGAACGTCGCTGACGTAAGACCACTGTTGCCTTCAGTCACAGTCGCGTCGCTGATCGAGATCGCGGGCGGGGGCGGAGCAGTACTGGCAATCTTACCGGCGTGGTCCCAGGTGGCCCGGCCATCGAACAACGTAAAGGCCATGCCGTTCAGAGTTCGGCCCTCCAATCCGACAAGATTTGCCGGGACTTCCAACCGAACCCACTGACCCGTGGGTGGCAACGCACCCATACTTCGCCGGCTGGCTGTTCCTTCTACTCCCCACGGCAACTGGCTTTGGCCCCAGTAAGCACGATGTTCCCAGGTGCCGTCGTTCCATTGCAGCATTACCTGAGTGGGTGGGTTGAGCGGATCGAGAAAGACGTGCGCCACCAAAGTGTCGCCGGTGTTGACTGTCAGCGTTTGCGTGGCGCTGTGGAAATAATGCTGATTTTCACCGGCCACGATGTCTGATTTGTGGGCCAGCGTGCCAGAGAGCGGCAGCGGATCGAAACAGGTCCAGTTCCATGCCCCGAGCGGAATCGCGCCGGTTGGTAAAACATCGCCAACCCAGACCTGGTCATCGGGAATAGTTGTGTTTTCCCAAGCTTCAATCTCGACAATACGGCTCCAGTTGTTTGCAAACTTCGTGAAGTTCGCACCCTTATTGACGGCTACGCGAATGGCGTTGGTCGTGATCGGAGAAAAGCGGAATTGGCGCCACACCTTATTGTTACCGGTGACTTTTCCGCCCGGTATCGTTCGCCAAACGCTGCCCGATAGATATTGAACGTCGTAATCCGTTATTCCCTGACCGGTGTTATCGTCGGTGCTGAAAGTTTCGGTGATCGCAGGGTCAGATCTGCTGGTAGCAAATGCGTCCCGGAGTGTATAGACGTCGATCTCGTTTATTCGGCGTGGCTGCCCGCCGTTGAAGTCGATTCGCACCCAATCGATCGAATACTCGTTCTCTGTCGCATCATTCCAACCACTACCAAAACCACCGCGGCCCCAGTTGAAGCCGGTACGGTCACCATCATTAACGGCGCTGACCGGATAGCTGGCATTAAGTGTTGAGGTAGCCGTAGCAACCGCTGCGTTCGACGCAGCCGCGATATTCAGTTCTGTTCGCCCGAATGCTTCTATCTCGACAATACGGCTGTAGTTGGTGTTGGTAAAACGCACCGCGCCGTGCACCTGCACTCGTATTGCACTAGCCGTAACTTCGGGAAATACAAACTGGCGCCAGACCTTATTGTTCTCCCGCACGATGCCGCCGGGCACCGTGATCCACATCGATCCATTCCAGTACTGAACTTCGAATTCGGTGATACCGAAGCCGCTGTTCTCACAAGTATTAAAGGTTTCGGAAAGAGTCGGAGGCGTTTGATTGTCCTGGAAGTTATTGCGTAGCGTAAAGACGTTTATGGTGCTCAAAAAATTGGTGCCCGGAAAATTAATTTGAACGATGTCACTTGAAGTGTCGCCCTGAGTGTTGTCGTTCCAGCCTCCACCGGCGCCCCAGTTCATGGCTTTGCGATCGCCGTTGTTCACGGCAGCCACCGGATAATTCCCACTTACGTGTGTTGATGAAGCGGTAGCAATTGCGCCGTTTGACGCCAATGCGACATTGTTTCCGGAAGAAATCTGCATGGCGTGCAAAGTTCCTCCGGGTAATGCGAGATTGCGTGAGGCGGAAACGTTGTTATTAAAAAGAAGTGATACGACTGCGAGGGACAAGAGAACGAAAGTGAAAGTGACTTTTACGTATTGATGCATGGGAGCCTCTCTGTTTAGAACAAGCTGAGCTGAGTTTTTCTGCAAAATCGATCTGGGACTTCAGCTCGCTAATGCGCAACTGCTGTTCCTACAGAGCGGGAATTATTTAAATGTCGGTATCGAAAGAGGATGGGTAGAGATGCAATGGACCATGAAGCGGATTAACAAACCAGAGATTCTAATAATATAGGATGGTAGGCTATCGGAAAGAGTGTGATCGTCAACGAGTGTGGTTCCATAGAAGGGCTCGTAACGGTCTGCGCTTCGAAATTATGGACATGGTTTACGGGATCGACAAAGTGCTCGTTAATGTTGTTTAGTGTTGCTGCTTATGGAATCGATAATCGAACTTCTACATGACCTCAAAGAGTACCTCAATCCGAAGAGCATAATTGAGACGCTGCTTGCCAAGGGCGGCGTATTTGTTTATGTGGGATTGGTGTTCATAGTCTTTGCCGAGACCGGACTAGCCGTTGGTTTCTTTTTGCCAGGCGATTCGCTCTTGGTGGTTGCAGGCCTTTTTGCGGCGAACGGGCAGCTAAATGTGGCGGTGCTGCTGTCGTCATTATTCGCTGCTGCGGTGATCGGAGACGCGGTAGGTTACTACACGGGCGCCAGGATGGGCCGAAAGCTTTTCAGCCGGCAGAAGTCCCTGCTCTTTCGTCCCAGCCACTTACAAAGAGCACATGAATTTTACGAGAAGTACGGCGGCAAGACGATAATCATTGCGCGGTTTGTTCCGATAGTGCGAACGTTTGCCCCGATCGTCGCGGGTGCGGCCGAGATGCCCTACCGCAAGTTCCTCATGTTCAATGTAGTGGGCGGCTTTCTCTGGGTCTTCAGCATGGTTTTGACGGGTTATTATCTGGGCTCGCTGTTGCGGGACAAGCTGGGGATTAACCTGGATGAGCACATCGAGTGGGTGATAATAGTGGTAATTCTTTTATCGTTAACTCCACCGATCTATGAATACTTAAAGTCCCGGTTAACGAAGAAGAAATCAGCGAGCGAGGTTCAGGGGTCGGATGTGGCGACGATTGAAAATGAGCCTTCATAAGTCATCGGCCGCCGTTCTTGCAGTTATTAGCACCGCCTGGCAAAGAGAAAAGGCCGCTGGAGTAAATTCTAGCGACCTTCTACATACCTTTGGTAGCGCATACGGGACTCGAACCCGTGATCTCTGCCTTGAGAGGGCAGCGTGTTAACCAACTACACCAATGCGCCGTAGTGGATTGGAATTATAGGTGCCCCGCTGCCGCAGTAGCAAGCTACGGTAAGAGAACGGAGTTTGCACAGTTGAGGTGATTGCTAAAACACCCGGAATTCGCGCGCGAATTTGCTATACTGCACCCGCTCGACCCAGCTAATTCCAGCGACCGAGATGATTCGACTGTAGTTTATGCCGACCTCCGGAGTTGTTCGCCACCACACCCCGCGAGAACTGCCGACACCGGTTTTATTTAAGCCACACAAACAGATATTTAACCCACGGAAACGGAGCTTGCCATGAACGTCGTTGTGTTGCGCGAAACACAACCAGGCGAGGCTCGCACGGCGCTCATGCCGGAATCCGTCAAGAAATTGACCGATTTGAAATGCTCCGTGCTCGTCGAAAGCGGTGCCGGTCTTGCCGCCGCTCGCACCGATGACGATTATCGCCAGGCTGGCGCTGAGATCTCGGCCGATCGAGACGCACTGCTGGCGGCGGCGGATGTATTAGCCGTCGTGAATCGACCTTCAGCCGACGATTTTGCGAGGCTGAAGAGCGGCGCGGTCGTGATCGGATTTCTGCGTCCACTCGACGAACCGGCTGCAATTCTTCCCGCTGTCGATCGGGGCATCACGACATTTTCAGTCGAACTCATTCCGCGAATCACGCGCGCGCAGGCGATGGATGCGCTTTCGTCGATGGCGACGGTCGCCGGCTACAAAGCGGTATTGATTGGCGCGGTGCACATCCCGCGCATGTTTCCGTTATTGATGACCGCCGCAGGCACCGTTCCGCCGGCACGCGTGCTCGTGCTCGGCGCGGGCGTTGCCGGCTTGCAGGCGATCGCAACCGCGCGTCGTCTCGGCGCGGTCGTCGAAGGTTACGACGTGCGCGCGGCCGCGGGCGAACAAGTCAAATCACTCGGTGCTACTTTTCTCGAAGTCGATCTCGGCGGCATCAAGACCGAAGACGCCGGTGGTTACGCAGTCGAACTCTCCGACGAAGCGATGAACCGCGGACGCGCGCTGATCGCCGAACACGCAAAAACAGCCGACGTTGTAATCACCACCGCGCAAGTACCCGGACGCCGCGCGCCCCTACTCGTCACGGAAGAAGCAGTGAACGGCATGAAGCGCGGCTCGATCGTCATCGATCTCGCGGGTGCAACTGGCGGCAACTGCGCGCTCAGCCAGGCAGACGCGTCGGTAGAACGCGACGGCGTCACGATTCTCGCGCCCACCAACCTGGCAGCGACCGTTCCAGTTCACGCGAGTCAACTCTATTCACGCAACATCACTTCGTTCCTTTCACTGCTGATCAAGAACGGCGAACTCCTGATCGATATGAACGACGACGTTGTTGGTCCATCGTGTGTGACGCACCAGGGGCAGGTCGTTAACCAGCGGGTAGCGGCAAGTCTTTCGGCCACTGCTAACAAATAAACAATGAGCTCGAGCAGCTTCACACCACAACCGCCACAGCCGGCAACGAACTCTTTCAGAGTGTTCCGAGGAATCCTCGTCGGCTCGTTAACCGCTCTCGCGTTTGGCCTGGGGGGTTTCCGCCTCGTTCACAACATTGACGGATCGATGGGATGGGTCCTGTTTTTCTTTTTGCCGTTTGTCACCGGCCTGGCAACAGCAATAGTGACTCAGGGTAAAGAACTAATCTTCGCGTCACTCGGAATCGGCGCGATCGGCTGCACGGCATATCTCATAATCACCGGAATGGAGGGGTGGGTCTGCGTCTTGATGTCCACGCCCCTCATCGTGTTTTCTCTTACCATCGGAGCACTCATCGGAGTTTTGGTCCGGCAATTCCTTTTGGATATTGGAGCGAAACATCTGGTAATGCTTCTACTGCTCGCCGTACTTCCCTTCTTTCTCGTTGCAGCCAACAAGATCGAAGAACCATCGCGAAAAACGCCACGCGCGGAAACAATCACGAACACGCTGATCACCAATGCGCCACGCGAACTGGTCTGGAATCAACTCAAGACGTTCGACCGCATCGAAGGCACTAAGGGTCTCTTAATGAGAATCGGACTGCCTGTGCCCGTGAGTTGCACGATGTCAGGCGAAGGCGTCGGCGCCATTCGCACTTGCTACTTCGAACAAGGCCACATCGCAGAACGCGTCACGGAATGGAACCCGCCAAACTCGATAAAACTCGAGATCACGGAGTTTGACGTTCCCGGCCGCCCGTGGCTGTCGTTCCAGGACGCGAGCTACCAGCTCACGACCGAAAACGGCCGCACTGTACTCACGAGAAAGACGACGATCGTTTCGCGTCTATCACCCGCGTGGTACTGGAGACCGATGGAAAAGATCGGCGTCGAAACCGAGCACGAGTATCTCTTCGAAGAGATAAAGAGAAAGGTCGAGGGAGCGAAAGAGTATGACCGCAGACACACTGATCTCCGCGCTTTATGTCTTTGCGCTCGCCGCGTTTCTTGGTTATCAGGTGATCTCGCGTGTGCCGCCGTTGCTGCACACGCCGCTGATGTCTGCCACAAACGCGATCTCGGGCATCTCGCTGGTCGGTTCGATCGTCACCGCGGGAGCAAATTACAACCGGGTCAGCACCATACTCGGAACGATTGCGGTGGCCTGTGCGACGACCAACGTGGTCGGCGGATTCGTGATCACCGATCGCATGTTGAAGATGTTCAAGCGCAAAGACGTAGTTAAAAAGGACTGAGCTTAGAGCTTTGTTCTTTGTACTTGGTTCTTCGCAAAGTACAAAGTTCAAAGGCCAAAGAACAAAGTGGAAAAGATCTTCATCGAACTCAGCTACCTGCTCGCTTCGATCCTGTTCATTCTCGGATTGAAAGGGTTGAGTCATCCCGAAACGGCCAAGCGCGGCATGCACCTCGCCGAGTTTGGCATGTTGATGGCCATCATCGGCACGCTGCTTCATCACCACATCGTCAGCTACACGTGGATCATCGCCGGGCTTTCAATTGGTTCACTTGTCGGCCTCGCAATGGGCCTGTGGGTACCGATGACTGCAATGCCGCAACGCACCGCGCTGTCGCACGCGTTTGGCGCTTTCGCCGCCGCGCTGGTCGGCATTTCCGAATACTTCAGACACGGCGGACACCTTGGAAAGATCGAGATGAGCGCGCTCGGTTTCGAAGTGATGTTTGGTTCGCTGACAACCACCGGCAGCCTGCTCGCTTTCGCGAAGCTCCAGGGTCTCGTGCGCGGCACGCCGATGACTTACAAGGGTCAGAACGTTTTCAACATGACCCTGCTCGCAGCAACCGTTGGCATCTTCATCTATCTGATCTTCGTCCCCGGTTCGATGCCGTTGTTCTTTGCGATGGCCGGACTGGCGTTTATTTTCGGCTTGCTGCTGGTGATGCCGATCGGTTCGGCTGACATGCCGGTGGTGATGTCGTTGCTGAACTCTTACGCCGGACTCGCTTCCGCCGCAACCGGCTTTGTTTTGGATAACAACGTCTTGATCATTGCCGGCACGCTCGATGGCTTCTCGGGGTTCATACTCTCGATACTGATGTGCCGCGCGATGAACCGTTCGATCACGAACGTTCTGTTTGGCGCTTTCGGAAGTGCAGCAACAGCCGCAGCCGGTACCGATCATCAAGGCTCGATGCGCGAAGTCGGACTAGAAGACATCGCCACGCAACTCGCTTATGCAAACAAGGTCGTGTTCGTGCCGGGCTATGGACTCGCAACCGCACAGGCACAACACGCCGTGCGCGAGCTTGCTGACGTGCTCGAAAAACGCGGCGTCACGGTTAAGTACGGCATTCATCCGGTCGCAGGCCGCATGCCCGGACACATGAACGTGTTGCTCGCCGAAGCCAATGTTCCATATTCATCGTTATATGAGTTGGAACAGATCAATCCCGAGTTTCCAACAACTGACGTAGCCGTCGTGATTGGCGCAAACGACGTGGTGAATCCCGACGCGCGCGATAATCCAACAAGCCCGATCGCGGGTATGCCGATTCTTGAAGTCGACAAATCAAAATCTGTAGTCGTGTTGAAGCGCGGACAGGGCAAAGGCTTTTCCGGTCTCGAGAACCCTTTGTTTTTTAAGCCGGTCACAGGCATGCTGTACGGCGATGCGAAGGACACGCTGACCCGTTTGGTGCAAGCAGTGCAACACGCGTAACTCGCGGCTGATTTCGCGCATCAAAGCAGTTCCCCGTAAATACATTTCAGTCTTCTGGAGATTAAATGCGAAGATTCTTAACTGCGCTCGTGCTGGCGAGCGTGCTCGTCACCACGTTTCCCGCAACTTACGCTCAACGCGCTGCTGACAAATCGAAGTCGAAAAAACCCGCGGTCTCGGTAACGGCGCAACGTGGCGTAGACACGATCGCCGCTGCGCAAATGAGAGACTATCTAACGTTCATCGCCTCCGACGAAATGGAGGGTCGCGACACGCCATCGCGTGGACTCGACACCACCGCAAAATTTTTGGCGGTGAACCTCGCGCGTTGGGGCTTCAAACCGGCCGGCGATAACGGCACCTTCTTTCAACGCATCGAGTTGCGGCGCGATCGCTCGGATCAGGGTCAAACGAAAGTCGATTACAACGGCCGTGCATTAACGACCGGCCTTGATTTTCTCCCCGCGGGTGGTTCAGGCAACGTCAGTGGTTCACTGGTGTTTGCGGGCAACGGTTGGTTCATCAAGTCGAAAGACGTCGATGCTTACAAGGGCATCGATCCAGCAGGAAAGATCGCGGTTATCTTCGGCACGCCAAACATGTCCCCGCGCGGAATCTCGCGCGGGGAGATGGGCAAGCCCGGCGAAGATTTCATGAACCCCAACGAGTACGCGCGGCAAAAGGGCGTCGTTGGTCTGATCTACATTCCCGATTTTCAGTATCTCGCGAACTGGCAACGCACACGGTTGCGGATCATGGAACGCGGTTCGACTGTCGTCGCGAAGTTTCAACCGGCGCCAGCCAGCGCGCCCTTGCCGTCGATCGTGATCTCGCCGGAGATTGCAAATGCGTTGTTTGCCGGTGAGAAGCAGTCAGCGACGGGAATCTTCAATGCGTCGTACGGTACCACCGTACCGACGTCGTTTGTGATGAGCGACCAGAAGAAGATCACGATGAGCTTGACCAACAACACTGAGACTGTGCCGACGCAGAATGTTGTTGCGGTTTGGGAGGGCGGCGATCCGGTGTTGAAGTCGGAATACGTTGCACTCGGCGCGCATTACGATCACGTTGGCTATGGTTGTATCCCGGCGGGCAGCGACACGCTCTGTAACGGCGCGGATGATGACGGATCGGGAACGACCGCGCTGTTGAGTATGGCTGAGGCGTTGTCGAAGTCGCCGACGCGTCCGAAGCGTTCGGTGTTGTTCGTTTGGCATTGTGGTGAGGAGAAAGGTTTGTGGGGTTCGCGTTACTTCACCGAGTATCCGACTGTGGCGCTGGACAAGATCGTCGCGCAGATCAATCTCGATATGGTCGGCCGCAGTAAAAAGGAAGGCGACACGAATACACGCAACGCTGAACTTACCGGGCCTGATTCGATCTATCTGATCGGCTCCACGATGATGAGCACGGAGCTTGGCGAACTGGTCAACGCAGTCAATAAGTCGTATCTGAATCTGACGTTTGATACGAAATATGACGATCCGCGGGATCCGAACCGCTTCTTCTTCCGCAGCGATCATTACAACTACGCGCGCAAGGGCATTCCGATCATCTTCTTCTTCGACGGTGTTCACGAGGATTATCACCGTCCCGGCGACACGGCTGACAAGATCGATTATCAGAAGATGGAAAAGGTCACGCGCACGATCTACATGACGGCGTGGGAGATTGCGAACCGCGCGGAACGATTGAAAGTCGATAAACCGTTGCCGTCGCAATTGGGCGGTACTGAATAATTCTGTTAATCCGTGTTGCTGCGTTCGGCGAGGAGGCGGCGGTAGGCTTCGGCGCGTGAGAGTTGTAACTCACGCGCCGCTTTCTTTAGGGCTGCGCGATGGTCCAGGCCGGCGGCTTCGAACTGTTCCACGAGTGCGGCGACACTCTTGCTTTCAGCCACTTCAGAATCAGGCTGATCCAATACTGTTCGGTCGATCAGCAACACGATCTCCCCGCGTGGTTCAGTCGTTGAATAATGTTCGACGAGTTCACTCAAACGTCCGCGTCTGATCTCTTCGTGCAGCTTCGTTAACTCACGCGCGACAACTGCTTCGCGTTCACCCAAAACTTCGTGAGCGTCCCTGAGACTCGCCGCAAGCCGATGCGGCGCTTCATAAAAGATCAACGTCCCGGGGACCGCGCGCAACTCCCCGAGCCGCGCACGCCGCGCGCCAGTGCGTGACGGCAAGAACCCGCCGAAGAAAAACTCATCCGTCGGCAATCCCGCCGCCACCAACGCCGCGATGAGCGCACTTGGCCCAGGCAGCGGGACAACCCTTACGTCGTTCTCGATCGCCGTGCGCACCAATCTAAACCCAGGATCGCTGATCGCCGGAGTGCCCGCGTCGGAAACCACGGCGACGTCGCTTCCGTGCTTCAGCAACCCAATCAACTCCGCGGCGCGCTGCTGTTCGTTGTGTTCGTGATAACTAACGGTCTTCGTATCGATGCCGTAGTGGTGTAGCAACTTGCGCGTGTGCCGCGTGTCTTCACACGCGATCAGATCGACGTCTCGTAAAACCTGCAAAGCACGGTGTGTGATGTCCGCGAGGTTTCCGATCGGGGTCGCAACGAGATAAAGGGTGCCGGCCATGTGCTCCACAAAAAAGCACAAACCGCACAGAAGGGCAAAGGCCCCGGCGTCGCCGAGGCCTTCGAAGGGAAGTCAAAAGAACGGGTAGGTTACAAGCAGTGTCGGGTTCAAGCAGTGAAATTACTGAGGGAATGGAATTCTTTGCAACCAATCGTTGTTACGGTCGCGATCGTCGCGGCGGCGATCGTCATTGCGGCGATAGTCGTCATCACGGCGATCGTCATTGCGGCGATAGTCGTCGTTGCGGCCACCGTAACCACCGTCGTATCTGAAACCGTAGACATCGCTGATGAATCGCAGTTCGCGTTGAATCGCTGACCATTGAGACGACAAACGATTGTCGTACCAGCGCGGCCGCGCGATGCGATCAACCTGCTGCGCTTCCTGCAAAACTCTGCGTGCTTCGTCAGCACTGCGGTTCAGGTCGCGGCCGTTGCCAACGCGAGATTTGTAATCGCCTGCTGAGCGACGAAACTGATGAACTTGTTCGTTGATGCGATCTTCGCGGCTGCTGCCGTTCGTGCGGCTGCGATCTAGCGCGCGGTCCATGTCGCGTTCGAAGTCTTTTGCTAAACGATCGAGCCGGTGAGCTGAATCGCGCACCGCTCGTTCGTCGTAGCGTCCACGACCGCGATTGTCCGGATAACGATCCTGACGATTTCCCCCGCCCCATTGAGCGGCCGCTACCACCGGCAGGCTGAGCGCCACCAACGCTGCAGCCAGGATTGAAAACAGTGTGTGCTTCCTCATGTGTAGTCTCCTAAAAAATTGGCTCGGTCTGGGGCTTGATCCTCAGCCAGCGTTTCGCTGCGGGAGTGTTTGGCAAGTGATGTGCCTTTGTGGCGGGTTGCCGGAAAACCTTATTTTTGCCTAATAAATCTGTGGGCTCGCCTCCCGCCAACGCCAAAAGGTGCACGTATTACGGAAAACGTTACGTGGGCTTGAGATTCATTTCGCCACGGATAAACACGGACTACACCGACAGAATTATTCTGGTCCGTGTTCATCTGTGTAAGTCTGTGGCTTACTTAACGTGGAACGTCCAGAAGGATGGTGAGGTGACGGCGGATGTCTGACTCGTGCAGAAGCAAGCCGTTGCGGTTAATCAGCTTCCACTGCGGTGAGCCCGCGGATGATTTCGACAACAACAGTTCGTCGCCCGCCGATTTGATTCCGAGGTGAAGAATGTGACCGGCTGCGAGGCCGCCGCCGCGGATGATCCCGTCGCGTGGCACGCGCGGCCAGCCCGCTTCGACCGACAACCTGCGGATGCCGTTTGTCAGGGTCACGACGCGTCCGACCATTGTTGCAGTGCCGATGTGAAACCGGTGACCATCAGCTTTTGAGATTTGAAGACTCGCACCCGCACGATTCGCATCGCCGGCAAGCTTAGTGAAGCTCGCCAGGAGCCAATCGATCCCGGCAGTGCGCAAAAGATCGTTGGAATTGCGCAGCGCGAGGTAGTCGGCCACCTCGCGACGGCCGGCAAGCCGTGCTTTTTGCTCGGCTTCCGCAAGTGCTAGAGCCCAGGCTTCGTCAAGTTCACTCATGTGCGATTCGAAGAGATCCGCAAAGGCATAAGAGGCGAAGAGATGTTATCATGGCCGCCGAATCGTCCCCCAAACTCAACACGGAAAAACATCGAGATGCTCCCAACATATCGAGTCTTGAATTTCGGATCGGCCGTGCTCGCCATTGTCGTTCTGTTCACGCTTAGCACTGCTACGCCGCAAGCCCAGTCAAGCCAGTTGCCTTCGCCAACCAGCCACATCAGCGACCTCGCCGGTGTGGTCGATCCTAAGCTGAAGACGCAGTTGGAAGGCTTGCTGGCGAACCTGAAAGAGAAGACCAAGATCGAGCTTTACGTAGCTGTCGTAGACAGCACTGACGGCCTGCCGATTGACGAGTTTTCACAACGTCTCGCTAACACCTGGAACATTGCCGGCAGAAACAGTCGCACGCAGACACTGTTAATGGTCGTCTCCGCTGCTTCGAAGAGTTCGTTTACGAGGTTTAGCCGATCGGTTCAGGGCCAATTGCCTGACGGCGTGTTGGGCGAGATGAGCTATCGCATGCGTGGTCCATTGAGCGAGGGCCGGTTCACGGAGGCAGTCGACGGTGGCGTGCGCGTGTTTGTTAATTCGCTTGCGGAGAAGATTGGATTCAACGCCGCGGACCTTGAACCGTCGTCCGCAGTCGCCGTTGATAGACCAAGCACGGCAAGCGAGTCGCCGCAAACGGTTCTGGTAAGCGCGAGTGAGGTTGAAAAAACACGGCCGCGAGTCGTCACGGATACCGCGCGAGCGCAGGATCCGCAACCAACACCGACGCCAACGCCGGCCGACGTTCCCAAAACCGAACCAACGCCAGAACCGAAGTCAGAACCGGCGCCGGCTGAAACCAGATCACCCGAAGCGTTACCTGCGGAAAGTCCGAAGGTTGATCCAACCCCAACCGAGAGCCCAAAAGTTGAGCCAACGCCGGCTGAAACTACCAAGACGGAAATAACTGAACTACCAGAAGCGCCGAAGAAAGAGACACCCAAGACGGAAGCCGCCAAACCGCCGCGCCGAAACCTGACGGCCAACGGCAGCACCACCGTCACCAAACCAGCGCCTAAAAAAGCAGCAACCGCACCCGTTCAGGAAGAAGACGAGGAAGAGACAGTTTCACTGACGCTGGTCCTGCCGGTCGCCGAACGCGTGGGTAAGTTGAAGGAGTTTCTCGACACTCACCCTGAGTCCAAAGAACGCCCGCGCGCGATTGAGTACCTGGTCAGCGCCCATGCCGCTGTCGGCGATCAGAAGCTAAAGAACGGTGAAAGCGCCGATGGTGTCGAACACCTGCTACAGGCGATTGATGCGGCCGATCCGGCGACAACGGCCGACAAACTGTTCTCCGGCGTGATCGGGCAGATTCCAACCAATCTTTACCTCCGTGGTGAGCGGGCCGCGGCATTCAAAGCAGCGCAAAACATCGAGACGAAGTTTGGTGCGGATCCAAAACGCCTGCTCGCAGTCGCCGGCTTTTACATGGGTATCGAACGCGGCGACGAAGCGATTCGCATCGCCGACAACGCAATCAAGCTCGCGCCCGATCTCGCTGAAGCACATCGTATCAAGGCGATTGGTTTGCACCTCTCGCTGCGTCTCGACGAAGCCGCGGACGAGTACAAACGAACACTCGAGCTCGATCCGGCTTCGAAAGTTTCGCGCGTCAGTCTCGCCGATCTTTATCGTGCGTCGGGTAAAGCCGAGCAGGCGCTCGCGCTCTACAACGAACAGCTCGCAACCGATGCGAAAGATCGCGCCGCGCGCGCCGGTAAAGTGATCTCCCTTCTCGAGCTTTCGCGCCAGGACGAAGCAAACACGGAGCTCAACGCTGCGCTTACTGAAGAACCGCGCAACCTGCCATTACTCGCCGGCGCCGCTTACTGGTATTCCGCGCACGGCGACAACAATAAAGCTTTCGATCTCGCGCGCCGGGCCGTTGCGGTCGAGTCGCGTTACACGTGGGCGCAGATCGCGTTGGCCCACGCTTATCTCGGTTCGAAGCAGCCACTCGATGCTGAGCGAGCGATGCGTTACGCGCGGCAGTTCGGCAAGTTTCCGACGCTCAATTACGAGCTAGCGAACGTGCTCGCGTCGATGGGTCTTTATCAGGAAGCGGTCGAGGTGTTGCGTGAGTCGTTCGAGATCAAAGAAGGCCAGATTCACACGCGTCTCGCCGGACACCTGCCAGCCAATGATTCCGGGTTTATCGAACTGCTCGCACCCGAACGCCGCGCGGGAATCTTTCAGGCGCGTTCAGGCGACACTCCGGAAAACGCAAAACTCATGAAAGCGCTGCTTGCTTTCAACTCTGCGATCGCACCGGCTGAAGGTGAGAAGGTCAACGAGGCCGCAGCCGTCGCAGCGGCGCAGGAGTTTGCTTCCGGCACTGACAATATGCGCGCGTTTCGCCAGTTGTATGCAGCCAGCCGTCTATTGCGAAACGGCGTCGGCATGCCAACAGTGCTCGAACTCGTCGCCGCGGCGCGGAAATCTTCAGACGATGCGCTCAACGCGCCCATGCTGACGATGGCCGTGCAGGCCGACGAATTCAGAGACTTGCGCTCGCGTGCGCTTGCTTCCGGCAACATTCCTGACGTTGCCGATGCGCCGCGAGGCGTGCTCACGAATATCCTGAAAGGACGGATGGAAGATTACGAAGGCTGGGCGTTGTTCAGTCAGGAGAAGTACACGGAAGCAATCGACCATCTGAAACGCGCGACGGAGATCCTGCCGGTAAGCACACCGGCGTGGCGCACCGCACTCTGGCACCTCGGCGCCGCGCACGAACAGACGGGTCAGAACTCACAGGCGCTCGATTACTACATCAAGAGCTACCAGGGCGCCGAGCCCGATTCGGTAAAGCGTTCGATCATCGAGCAGCTCTATCGCAAGGTAAACGGCTCGACTGAGGGACTGGAAAACCGGCTCACGGGTACCACCGTCGCCGAGACGCCAAAAACCGAGACGCCCAGGGCCGAACCAGAACCTGCGAAAGCAGAGCCCGAACCTGTAAAGGCGGAGCCTGTCAAAACCGAAGCCGATCCTGCTCCCAAACCAGCGACGACTGAACCGCCGAAAGAAGTATCCGAAGAACAACTGCGCACCGCCGCCTCGCGTCTGCGCACGAACATCAAAATCACCGGACGCATCGTCGGCCCCGACAAAGCGCCGTTGGCAAACGCAACTGTGGTGTTGATTAGTCCGTCAGGCAGCGTGATTGCGGCCACTACGGACAGCGAAGGAAACTACTCCTTCACCGTCGCGCCATCGCAAAAAACCTATCGCGTGATTCCGTCAAAAGACGGCTACAGCTTCGCGCCGTTAGACAGGACCTTTGCTGCTCTCATCGACGATCAAAGAAACGTCGACTTCGCCGCTTCAAAACCTTAGCCACAAACGGACACAGAAAAACACGGACCAGAACTGAATAGAGTTCCGGTCCGTGTCGTCTGTGTTTGTCCGTGGCTTAGCTGTTGCTAGTTAGCATTCACAGGCTTGCCTTCAGCGTCGAACACTTCAACCTTGCCGTACTTCGTCAACACGTCGCGCGCCTTTGAAGCATCACCGACCGCAACCACTTGCAGGTGGCCCAGATCGATGTACTTCTGCGCTACGCGCTGCACGTCGTCCGCGGTGATTGCATCGACTTTCTGCGGATACGTATCCCAGTAATCAACCGGCAGGTTGTAGAGCTTCTGCTGGATGATGTTCTGCAAGAGCGCCTGCGGCTGCTCGAGCGAGAGCGCAAAGCTGCCGACGATCGCGCGCTTCGCATTTTCGAGTTCCTCAGCGGGCACCTTCTCGTCGCGCAAACGATTGAGCTCGTACATGAACTCCTTCATCGCGCCTTCAGTGACGTCAGTTCTGACTTCCGAGCTCGAAGTCCATGTTCCTCTGAACTTCGAACCACCAAAGCCGCTGTACGCGCCGTAGGTGTAGCCCTTGTCCTCGCGCAAGTTCAGGAACAAACGTCCTGATGGACCACCGCCGAGAACACGATCCGCGAGCAGCACCGCGAAGTAATCCGGGCTGGTTCGCTCAATACCCAGCGTGCCGAGTTGCAGCACCGTCTGCACTGAGCCGGGACGATCGATCAAGTAGATCTTTGCTTCGCCCTGTGCCGGCGCCGCGGGAATCGACGTTGCCGGAACGTCGCCCTTCTCCCAAGTACCGAACGCCTTCTCGAGCTTCGGCATGATCTCCTTCATCGTGAGATCGCCGACGATCGCGAGGATCGCGTTGTTGGGCTTGTAGTACTTCGCGTGAAAGTCCGCGAGGTCCTTGGTGCTCAGTTTCTTGAGCGAGTCAGCAGGCGGCGCCACGATCGAAGCCGGATGGCTCGTGCCGTAGATCGCCCGGTTAAATTGTTCCTGCGCCAAAAACTGCGGAAACGATCGCTGAAGCTGAAGTTGCGACAGCGTGCGGGTTTTGTATCTGTCGACTTCCGCCTGTGGGAACGTTGGATTGCGGACGACGTCCGCGAAGAGATCCAACGTCTGATCGAAGTTTTCGACCAGACCGCCCGCGTTAACGTTCGTGGTCATCGCGGAAAAACCGGAGCCCGCGCCAAGCGTCGCACCGAGTGCGTCAACCTGTTCGGAGATCTTCTTGCTATCGAGTGTCTTGGTTCCCTCGCGCAGCAAAGAAGCCGTGAAACTCGCCAGACCACGATAGTCCGCTGGATCGGAAAGACCACCGCTCAGCACAACCATCTGCATATTGAAGGTCGGCACCTTCGTGCTTCTGAGCAGCACGACCTGCAAACCATTCGACAGCTTTGCTTCTTCCGCGCGCGGAAGTTTTACTTTCAAAACCTGCTTGCTTACCGGCGCCTTGCCTTTGACTACCGCGCCTTTCGTCGTTTGCGGTTGCTGGGCCGGCGCAGGGCCTGCCTGGCCAAAGGCCAACGACGAAACAAGCGCAACCAGCATCAGTGCAGCGACAATGTTGTTGCGAAACTTATTGGTTCTCATTTGTTCATAACTCCTTTACTGGCCTGACGCGCCGGTCGCGGGCTTGGCCTTTGCCTTCGGCATGGTGATCACCACCGTGCGATTGGTGTCGAGAAGATACTTGTTGGCCACGCGCTGCACGTCTTCTTTCGTCACGGCAGCAACTTTGTCCAGTCGCATATTGATCAGGTTGGGTTCGTTGTAATAAACGGTGTACTGGCCCATCGTGACCGCGCGGTTAAGCGAGCTTTGCAAACCGTTGATGAAGTTGCGGCGAGTGGTGTTCTTTGCTTTCTGCAGTTCCCACTCAGCGATCGGCTCTTTCTTCAGCCGCTCGATCTCTTCGTAGATAGCCGCTTCGACGTCTTCCATCTTCACGTTCGGGCGCAGTGTGGCATTCGTGTAGAACGCGCCAACGCCGCGTTTCTCGTCCATGAAGCCGCCAACACCGGTAACCATTTCTTTCTCACGCACGAGCTTTTGATAAAGCCGCGAACTCTGGCCGCCCTGCAAAGCTGCTCCGAGCACTTGCAACGCGTAGAAGTCGGCCGTGTTTCCGGGAACAGCTTTGAACGCCAGATCGAGACGCGGTGCACGAGCCAACTGATCGTCGATCGAAGCGCGGCGTTCTGCTTTCTGCTGCGGCTCGGCCATGTCGACGGCGGGCGGATCGGGTTGCCGTGGAATGCTTTCGAAGTTGCTGCGAATCTTCGCCAACGCGTCGGCAGTCTTGAAGTCGCCGACGAGTACGAGCGTGGCGTTGTTTGGGGCGTAGTACATCTTGAAGAACGCTGCGACGTCTTCAACAGTCGCGGCGTTGAGATCTTCCATCGAACCGATCACCGAGTGCTTGTAAGCAAAATTGTCGTAGAGCAGCTCCTGCTGCACTTCGCCACTCTTGCCGTACGCCTGGTTGTCGACGCCGAGGCGGCGCTCTTCCTGAACCGCGTTGCGCTGGTTGTCGAGATTGTCTTTGGTGATCGCGAGGCTCTTCATGCGATCGGCTTCGAGAAAGAGAGCCAGATCGAGTTGGTTCGCCGGCAGCGCCTCGAAGTAGTTGGTGCGGTCTTCGTTGGTGGTGCCGTTCATGGTGCCGCCGTTATTGAAGACGAGCATGAAGTGTTCGCCGGATCCGACGTTCTCGGAGCCCTTGAACATCATGTGTTCGAAGAGGTGAGCGAAGCCGGTGCGGCCCTGGCGCTCGTTTCGGGAACCGACGTTGTAGGTCACCGAAAGTGCAATCACAGGCGCCGAGTGGTCTTCGACGGTAATCACGCGTAGGCCGTTCTTCAAGGTCGTTTCCTTGAAGTCGACCCGCACACTGCGGGCGGTTTGAGCTTGCCCGTAGAGAACAGCGAGCGCGCAGACAACGAGGGGAAATAAAAGCTTGGAGACGCGTCTCATAGATCAACTCCTTCTGTAACGTGTGGATAGTGCTCTCAGTCGAGCAAGGATGCAGCAACGCAGAAAGGAAATGTAGGGGCTGAACCAGGTAGTGTCAAGCCGCCAGAAAGGCCATCCACAGATTACGCAGATGTGGCATGGTATTGGCCATCTGCGTAATCTGTGGATAGTTTTAGCCAACCGCCTGAGGGTTATCGCCATCCAAAAGCCTCGCAGCGGATTCCTCTTAGCGGTTGGAACGGCTGTATAATCGTTCGCACATACCGAAAGCCATGATGAGAATAAAGCCTATCTTCCCCGGCCTCTTGGCGGCATTGGCCGTCCTGACGCTCGCCCTCTCGGGAAATGCACAGCAGCCTGCCCCTCAGCAGGCCGCCAGTCGTTTTGATATCACGAACTACCGTATCGAAGCTCAGATCATCCCCGAGCAGCACATGCTGCGCGCGGGCGCCGATATCACGTTTACACCGCTGGACGCCACGCGTTCAGTGGTGTTCGAGCTGAACGGTTCGTTGAAGGTCGAGACTATCGAGAAAGACGGCAAACAATTGTCCGGCTTCGTGCAGGACGCAGTCGGCGTTGGCGCGCTTGGACCAAGCGTGCGTATCGACCTGGGCCAGGTGGTTCCGGCGAACCAGCCGGTAACGCTGCGCATTCGCTGGAGCGGCGCACTGGTTTCGCCTGAAGGCGGACCGCTCGCAACGAAGCGTTTGGCTTACGTCGGCACTGAGGGCTCGTATCTGATGTATGCCTCGCGCTGGTTTCCGTTTCACGACTACGCCGCAGACAGAGCTACATCGGATATCACGCTTGTTGTTCCATCAGGTGTGCAGGTCGCCGGCACCAGTGACGATCCCGTCGTCGCCCAGTCCGATCCAAAGTTAGGCGCGGTTCGCTATCGCTTTGTGCACCGCAATCCGGTGCTGATCGGAAACTTCGCCGCCGGACAATACATCAACAAAAACCTGCGCTATCACAATTACGAATTGCAGTTGTACGCGATGCCGGGCAGCGAGAAGCGGCTCGAACAATACGCGGAACTAACCGGCCGCGTGCTCGAGTACTACACCAAGCAATACGGCACGCCGCTCTTCGGCAATCGTCTCGTCGTGGCGCAGATCGACGATGAGAGTGTAGACACGTACTCCGGTCCGGGAATGATCTTCCTGTCGACCAAGATGTTCGACACGAGCCGTCCAGTTCCTGAGGAAAAACTTCAGCGCGAGATCGCGTATCAGTGGTGGGGTCAAACAATCGGTCTCAAGTCTTTCGACGATGCGTGGCTCTCGCAGGGTCTCGCCGAATGGAGCGCTTTCGCATTTCGCGAAACCACGCTCACAGCCGGCGGCCTCGACGCTGCTCAACGCGAACAACAGGAACGCGCGCTGACCTTCGAACAAACAGCTTCCATCGCCCGTGCGCCAAGCGCACTCGACGATCAATCTGCTGCCTATCAGTCGATCGTTTTCTACAAAGGTTCGATGATCTTTCGCATGTTGCGCGAGACGATCGGACGCGAAAACTTCGATCGCCTGCTGCGCACTTACCTCGACACTTATCGCGGCAAAAACGCTTCGATAGACGAGTTTGAAAAACTGGCGGCGCAGATCTCGCAGGACAATCTGCGTTACTTCTTCGCGCAGTGGATAGAAGGCACGGGCGTGCCGGAGTTCACTGTCGATTACCAGATCATCCGCACGCGTGCCGGAAAGTTTCGCACCCGCGGCACGGTGAAACAGAACCTCGAAACACTGCGGATGCCGGTCGAGTTGTTGCTGCGTGCTGAAGGTGACAATCAACAAACCGTTGTACGCATTGAAGGCCGTAGCGAAGACTTCGACTTCGAGTCGAACGGACAGCCGATTGAGGTAGTTGTCGATCCCAACAACAAGATACTGCGCATGTCTGACGAGTTGCGCGTGTCGATCATCGCGCGGCGTGGCATCGAGCAGATGAAGGAAGGGATCTACGCGGAAGCACAGCAGCAGTTTGAAGCCGCGCTGAAGCTCGATCGCTCGAACTCCTGGGTCTACTACAACCTCGGACTTCTGTTCCTCGAACAGCGCAACTGGCAACAGGCGCTCGACAATCTCGAAGCGTCGCTCATCGGCAACCTGAAGCCGTCATGGATTGAGGCGTGGGCGCACATCAAACGCGGCAATGCGTACGATGCGAAGGGCGAGCGGCAACGCGCGGTTTATGAGTACAACAAAGCGGTGGCTTCGGGAATCGACTACGACAACGCGCAGGCAGTGGCGAAGAAGTATCTGGCGGCTCCCTACGATCCAAAGGCTGAAGCAACCGCGGACGCCAGCCGGCCCGCGAATTAATCGCGGCTAAACCGCAACGATTGCGATCTTCTGCTTGTCGGCAGCCGCAATCATCTCTTTCCGATCAAACATCAGGGTCTTGCCGGCGGTGATGCATAAACACGTCGCGCCGGCTTCGACCATTGTTTCGATCGTCGGCACACCAACCACCGGCACATCAAAACGCATGTCCTGATTCGGTTTTGCCAGCTTCACGACTGTAAGCCGTCCCGACACCAGCGAACCCGCTCGCCTGATCGTCGCGTCAGTGCCTTCCATCGCTTCAATCGCCACGCACGCCTTGCCGCGCACAACGATCGTCTGGCCCAGATCGAGCCGCGCGATCTCGCGCGCGACTTCCAAACCATATTCAATGTCTTCGCGTTCGTGCTTGTTTGGCTGGCGCCGTGTCAACGTGCCGCTTTGCGGCAAACTCTCGTGGAGAAAGTAAGTCGAGTCGATCAGTTCGATGCCTTCACTCTGCAACTCCGACGCGATCGCGCCAATCAACGAATCGGTATTCCGGCGTGGCAGTTTCAAAAGCACTTTCAACATGCGCGCGTCCGGCACGGCCCGGCTGAAGATCTGCACGTGCTTTACCTGCCCCGCCATGATCGCCTTCTCGACGCCTTCGTCCTTGAAGAAGCGGATCATGCGGCCGAGCTGGCCTATCCCGACCCACTTCAAACGGTCCGCGAGCTTTTCGATCTCCGGATCCGTCTCTTCGCGGATCGCCGCCACCACAAGCTCCGCGCCGGACTGACGCGCGCCTTCCAGGACCATGAACGGAAACTTTCCGTTGCCCGCGATCAGCCCGACTTTCATTTGGTGACGCCGCGATTCGATTCTTCGATGAAGCGAAGCACGTAAGAAACTTCTGAAGAATCACTGAGCTCTTCACGAATGCGTTCGACTGCCTGGCTGGTATTGAGTTTTGCAGAGAGAAGTAGATGGAATGCGTGATGCAGCGCATCGATGGTTTCACGCGAATAGCCGCGACGCTTCATGCCCGTGATGTTCAGGCCGTAGCACTTCGCGTGATTGCCGACAGTCAAAGCAAATGGCAGCGCATCTTTGACGACCACGGAATAGCCGCCGATGTAGGCTTCCCTGCCGACGCGGCAGAACTGATGAATGCCGGAGTAAGCGCCAACGTTCGCACGGTCTTCAATAACGACGTGCCCGGCAAGTGTCGCGGCGTTAGCCATGATCACGCCGTCGCCGATGAGGCAGTCGTGCGCGATGTGCGCCTGGGCCATGATCAGACAGTCGTCACCAATCTTCGTAAGCATGCCGCCGCCGGCAGTGCCGCGATGAATCGTGACAAACTCACGAATGTTGTTGCGCGCGCCGATGCGCGTTTCCGAAGGTTCGCCTTTGTATTTCAGATCCTGTGAGGGGAGGCCGACAGAGACAAAAGGAAAGATGTGTGTGTCAGCGCCGATCCACGTACGGCCGTCGACGACGCAATGTGATTCGAGACGAACGTTATCGCCGAGTTCAACGTCGTCGCGAACGATGCAGTAAGGTCCGACGAAGCAGTCGTAACCGATCCTGGCTTTCGCACTGACAACCGCGGTCGGATGAATAGTAGCCGGATGTGCAGCCGTAGACATATCAAATCGCGTTCGGATCACGCGGCGCAACGATGCTCATGATTTCCGCGTCTGCCGCTAGCTGACCATCGACCTTCGCTTCACCGCGCATCCGTTGCACGCGCGAGCCGATGCGCAGTGCGGTAACTTCAAGCACCAGCGTGTCGCCTGGCACAACCGGACGGCGAAAGCGCGCTTCTTTGATGCCGGTAAACAGCACGAGTTTCTGATCGCGATCCTCGATCTCGCGCAGTGCGAGCACGGCGCCGACCTGGGCCAATGCTTCCACCACCAGCACGCCAGGCATCACTGGCGCGCCTGGAAAGTGACCCTGAAAATACGGTTCGTTAATGCTCACCTGCTTGATGCCGACGATGCGTATTTTCGGCACCAGTTCTACGATGCGATCGACCAGGAGAAACGGATAGCGATGCGGCAGCAGTTGTTGTATTGCTAATGAGTCGAGGACAGTTTCCATAACATTGTCGATTGCCGATGTCCAATTGCCGATTGGTTAGACTGAAATCGACAATCGGCAATCAACAATCGGCAATTGTCTTAAGGTCCCGGTGTGGCGGCTGCGGTAGCAGGATTCTTGCTGTTGAACTCCGTAATGAATGCGCGCGTGATGTCGATACTGTCGGCAGCATAAAGGAGCGGCACTTGAGCAGCGTCGATAATCACGTTGATGCCGCGCGCTTTGGCAAACGCCTCCAGCGCCTTGGAAATCTCTTCCTGCAACGGGTTGAAGAGTTCCTGCCGCCGGCGGTTGTAAGCGGCCTGCGCGTCTTCAGCTTTGCGTTGAATGTCTTTCTTCAGTTGCTCGAGCTGATCGATCTTGGTTTGCAGCGATCGTTGATCGATCGGTGTTCCAGCAGGAGCTTCCCGCAGCTTGCCGATTTCAGTCTCCAACGCCTGTGCGCGGGTCTGCATTGCCAGGATCTCGTCTTTGAGTTTTTGAAACTCACCGTTCAATTTCGTCACGACGGTATTGAACTTCGCGATGCCCTGCTTCTGGTCAAGAAACAGATCCGTGTAGACCACTGCCATCTTGCTGGTTGGCAAGGCGACGGTCGCGGCGGTTGGCGCGGGTGTAGCGGCCGGCTGAGAAGCCGGCGGCCTCGTTGGCTGTTGCGCGTTGATCGTGGTGGCAAAGGCCACGACGAGCAGCGCGCTGATTAGAAGATTATTTCGCATGGTAGTTGGGCAATACCCACGTTACGGCGTTGTTACTGATGCCGTCGCCGGATTCTTGCTGTTGAAGTCGTTAATGAATGCCCGCGTGATGTCGATGTTGTCGGCTGCATAAACAACCGGCACCTGACTGCCGTCGACGATAACGGTGATGCCACGGGCTTTGGCGAAAGCCTCGAGGGCTTTGCCGATGTCCTGCTGAAGCGGCAGGAAGATGTCCTGACGGCGCTTGTTATAAGCGGCCTCGGCGTCCTCGCCTTTTCGCTTGAACTCGGTGTTGAGCTGCTCGAGCTGATCTCTCTTCGTCCGGATGGCGTTTGGATCGGCAACGCTCTGCGTGTCGCTGATCTCTTTGGTCAACGTATTGATTCTGGTCTGCAGGGTTTGCAATTCGGTCTGCCGCGGCTGAAACTCGCGGTTCAGGGTCGAGAGCAAATTGGTGAATTTCGCAATGCCGGTCTTCGGATCCATAAAGGCGTCTGAATAAATCATCGCCATTTTGCTATCCGGCACCGCGACCGTTGCCTGCTGAGTGGCGGGTGCGGCTGCGGACGGCGCTGCGGGTCTCTGTTGTGCTGACGCGGAAACTGCCACAGTCGCGAGCAGGGCCACGGCCGCTAATAAACGAGCTATCTTCATAACTTTCTTGTATTACTCCTTACAAATTGAGGTGACGGGACGATACCCTTTAGTGTCGCTTAGTGCTCAGCCAGCCACGATTGGTTGGCTCAAGTAATTAAAAGGTCCGCCCGACACTGAAGCGAATGACTCTCTTTTTTTCGTTAAAGAAAAACGGAAACCCGTCGATGACTTGGTTCTCGCGGGCATTTGGATTATACGCAAAGATTAAGCGAAACGGTACATTGATGACCGGCACCTGGACTCGCACTTCCATACCCAAACTCGAACGATAATCGCCGATTTTCGCGAACAAACTCTGTGATAAACGAACCACGCTGTTGGTCTGGGCGTCGCCGCGCAGGAACACCGGCTGGAAGCCGACCGGCAAACCGGTGATCGGATCGTTGTCCGACAATCTCCTCGCGGCTTCAAGCTCTGCCTGGCTCACGATGCGGTTGTCACGCGCCACCAGACTGAAGAATCCGGAGGTAGCGAGCGTCGGGTTGTTGCACAGCGCGAGCGAGCTCAAACTAATCGGCACTTGTATCGGGAAGCCGGCGATCTGAAAGCGGTCGCAAGCAATTCCGCCGACAGTCGAAAGAAACGGCTGGTCGGTCAGGAAGTTACTCGAGAACGTTTGGTCGTTCTTGGTGCGCAGATTGAAGGCACTGCCGATATCCGCAAACGCCGCGATACTGACGGTGTCGCTGATAATCGGAATTCGATATTCAAGATTGGCGAGGATCTGCGTGTCGCCACCGACCGAAGTGAATGAACGTGGCAATGCCGCTACGTTGGCCCCTGATACACCGGTAAACGTGCCAAGCGCCGCTGCGCTCTGCGGTATTCCGGGAATCACGACTGGATTGCCCGAAGCATTCTCAGCCACCACGACGTTTTGCGATGTGATGAACGTATCGACCGGCGCGATTGGACTGATCGAGCGGACGTTGTAACCGCGGATCGTAAACTCGTCGCCAAGGAAGAACCGCTCGAAGATCGGCACGCCGTCGACGAACGCCAGCGAGTTTGCGTCTCTGACTTTGTCGGTTATGGCAAAACTTCCCACCGTGCCCGCGATGATGCGGAAGCCAAACACTTCGGGGTGCTGCGACTTCTTACGGCGCATCGGGAAGAACTGCGTGTAGGACAGCGTCGGCTGATACGTTCTAACGTCGCCGCCCAAACCCGCGAGCGCGAGCGCGACGGAAAGTTCGCGGCCATTCGTTGGATCGATACTCGCGTTGCGAGTGTCGTACGAGAACGTCAACGTGCCGCGGCTTGTCAGAATGTTCGGCTGGCTGTAGACGACGGGTATGAACGCCGACTGGTTCGTCGGGTCTGCGTTGACTTCCGGATCTTTCACGCTCGACAGCGAGAGTTGATACGAGGCGCCGACGCGCGAAAACTGCGTGAAGCGTCGCTTGCGGTAGAACTCAGAGAGCGGAGCGCTGACATAGAGCGAGCCGCCGTACGAATCTCTCGTAAACAGGTTTTGTTCGTCGATCTCGTTGAAATTGAACCCGCCGGTAAGCAGGTCTTCCTGCGCGCCGATGTTCTGCGAAAGGAATGTTCCCTCGCCGAAGAACTTCTGCGTAAACGCAAAGAGCGAAAAGCCCGCGCTGATCGGCCGGTCTTTGATGTACGGCTCGGTGAATGAAAACTGGAACGAGCGCTGGCGATTGCCCGCCGCGAGATTGAACGAAAGCACCTCGCCACGGCCCAGCAGGTTGTTGGTCGAATATTCGAGACCGAAGAACGAACCGCCGATGCCGGAGATACCGCCGTTGAAAGAGATCTGCTGACGGCCGCGTTCGCTGACTTTCAATGAGAGATCGACCGTTGCTTCTTCATCGTTCGTGCGGCGGTCGACGTCTTTGTCTTTATCGATCGGATTGAAATAGCCAAGCTGATTCAGTTTGATGACTGAGTATTCCCAGTACCCATCGTTGTAGATGTCGCCTTCGTTGATCAGCACTTCGCGGCGCAGCACGTTGTCGCGCGTGAACGTGTTACCGACAAACTCCAGGCGCCGCAACGTAAACTGTTTTCCTTCTTCAATCGCGACGGTGAAGTCGACGATGCCTTCGTTCGGATTTTGCGGATTATCTTTGAACGTCGGAACGGGTTCGGCGGTGTACTCGATGAAACCCTGTTGGCCGTAAAACTTCTTCAGGTTCTCAAAAAGACCTTTACTGACTTTTTCGCCGTCAGCAATGTCGCCCTGGTTCAAACCTATAACGGAACGGATCTGCTGTTCGGAAAAGATCGAGTTACCTTCGACTTTGAATTCGCCGAGCCGATAGACCTTTCCTTCGACAATCGGAACCGTGACGCGCAAGCCTTCGTCGACCGACGAAAGAAACGGCAACGGCAGGATCGGGAATCCTGTGCGGCGAGGGCCGATACTCTCGACGCGCGGCTCACCGTGGCGCGCCTGCAAGTAGCCCTTCGAACGCATGTAGTTGTCGACCATGCGCAGGTCATAATCGAGCTTCTCGCGATCGAGAATGTCTGTACCCTTGAAACGAGTGATCAGCCCCGCCTCTTTAACGAACTTCATCGAGCTGCGCAATGAGCCGTCACTGAAAACCTGGTTACCTTCAAACTGAATCTCGACCACGCGGACGCGGTCGCCTTCATCGATCACAAACTCGATCGCCAGCGAGGTCGCAGAAACTTCTTCAGTGCGCTCTTCAATAGTCGCATTCGGATGGCCGGCAGCCGAAAGAAGCTCTTTGATCGTTCGCATCGCGGTCCGGACTTTCACCGGATCGTAAGTACTTTCCTTCGACACACCCACGCGCCGCTCGCGAAATGCCTTGAGCACGTCTGATTCCGGGACGCTCTTGAGCCCCGAGAATGTCAGGTCGCGGATGATCGGGAGTTCCTTGACTTCGAAAATGATGTTCACACCGCCGCGTGGACCGTTTTCAGTCAGCACGCGCGTGGCGGTCTTGTCGAAGAAGGTTAACGAGAGAAGTGTTTGATAATCGCGCTGAACCTGGTCGACGTTGTAGACGTCGCCTGGCCGGGTTTGAATGTAATAAAGAATATCGTCTTTACGAAGGCGGCGATTTCCGATGATCTCGACGTTTTCAACTAAACGCTGTTGCGTCTGAGCAGTAACGCGAGATGGAGTCGCGATGCCGACGAAAATTCCGAGCAGTAAGCCAAAACAAAAGAGCCAGGACGCGCGATATGAGTGCATAGGCACCAATTCCCTCAGTAGTTCTTTCGGGGCCTCAGAAACTTCGGGGAGCTAAATTGAGTGAATAATAGTACAGAGACTAATAATTACCGGTAAAGCTGCCTGCCACTGCACTGGATTGAAGACGCAGAGTTTGATTCCACGTCCTTGACGCCAGTTGCCAGCTTTGAGCAGCAAAGCGGCGCATTATAAGCCATAAAAGGGGAAAGTCCAAAGGGCCACAGATAACCCTGATTGGTGTTATCTGTGGCCCAAAAGCCTTGGCGCCAAACAAGTTACTCAGTGAATCAGGAGCGCGTCGTCGTCGGCAGTTTCCACTCCGACCGGACGGAAATCCAGCTCATTGCCGTTCAGAAATACTTCTACCAGCGACGAGCCTTCCAACTGCCCCTGAATCAACGCCTCGGATAACGGATCTTCAACGTATTTTTGCAGCGCCCGGCGAATCGGTCTGGCGCCGTAAAGCCGGTCGGCGCACGTTTTGTCCACGATCCAGCGCTTCGCCTCGTCGGTCAGCCGGACCTCGAACCCGTGACGGGTCATCGTCTTGTTTATCTGCTCGACCTGAAGCTGGACAACTTCCAGCAGCTCGTCGTCGAGCAATTGATCGAAAATAATTATCTCGTCGAGGCGGTTAATGAACTCGGGATTGAACGTCTGGCGCACGGACGACATCACCATCTCTTCGACTTTTTCACGGCTCGCGTCGGCATTCGCCTGGAATCCCATCGTGCCCTTCTTCTGAATGAAGCGGGCGCCGATGTTTGAAGTCATGATGATGATGGCGTTCTTGAAATCGACCGTGTTGCCCAGCGCGTCTGTCAGGATACCGTCTTCAAACACCTGAAGCAGGATGTTGAAGATGTCCGGGTGCGCTTTTTCGATCTCGTCGAATAGAAGGACCGCATAAGGCGAACGTTTGATTCGCTCGGTTAACTGGCCGCCTTCTTCGTGGCCGACGTAGCCCGGAGGAGATCCGATCAGCTTCGAAACGGAGTGCTTTTCCATGAACTCCGACATGTCGAACCGAATCAACGCGCGTTCACTGCTGAACAAAAACTGCGCGAGCGAGCGTGCCACTTCCGTTTTGCCGACGCCCGTCGGACCGAGAAACAGGAACGAACCAACCGGCCGCAGCGGGTTCTTCAGTCCCGCACGTGAACGCCGAATCGCACGCGCCAACGCAGAAATCGCGGGCCGTTGCGAGATGACGCGTTTGTGCAGCTCGACCTCGATGCGCAGCAGTTTTTGCGTCTCTTCTTCTTTCAGTGAGTTGACCGGGATGCCGGTCCAACGCGCGATCACGTCTTCAACGTCGTCACGCGTGACCTCGGCGGAAACGAGCGCGTCCTCTTGCGTCATGCGCAGGCTCGCATTGTCGCCGTAAGATCTCGACCACTCGTTCAACTCGTTCCAATCAGCGAGATTTCCCTGTTCGCGCCGCACGCGCAGCTTCACACGCGCGCCGGCTTCGTCGATTACGTCGATTGCCTTGTCAGGCAGAAAACGATCGGGAATGTAGCGATGCGACTGGTAAACCGCGGCCTCCAACGCATCGTCGGTATAACGAACCTGATGAAAAGTCTCGTAACGCTCACGCACACCGTCGAGAATGCTGACGGCTTCCGCTTCCGATGGCGGCGGGACTTTCACGGCCTGAAAACGCCGTTCAAGTGAACGATCCTTCTCGATCGACTTGCGAAACTCCGCTGGCGTGGTCGCGCCGATGCATTGAATCTCACCGCGCGACAAAGCCGGTTTCAGGATATTGGCGGCGTCGAGTGAGCCTTCCGCTGAACCCGCGCCCACGAGCGTGTGCAACTCGTCGATGAACACGATGTATTGCGGATTCTCGACCAGCTCCCGCATGATCTGCTTCAAACGCTCTTCAAACTGTCCGCGATACTTCGTCCCCGCAACAATCAGCGAAAGATCGAGCGAAAGAATGCGTTTGTTTTCCAGGAACGAAGGAACCTCGCCGCGCACGATCCGTTGCGCGAGACCTTCGACAATCGCCGTTTTACCAACGCCAGGTTCGCCAATCAGCACCGGATTGTTCTTGGTGCGGCGGCAGAGAATCTGTACTACCCGTTCGATCTCGGCTTCGCGCCCGATCAAAGGATCTAATTTGTCGTTGGAAGCGTCTTCCGTAAGATCCCGAGAGAATTCAACGAGATGCGGCGTGTCTTTCTTCTGTGTGCCGCGAGAATCGGCGCCTGACTGGCGCGCAATCTCATCGCGCACGGCATTCAAGCGCAATCCGCGTTCGTAAAGTATCTCGGCGGCCATCGAACGCTCTTCACGCAGCAATCCGAGCAACAGGTGCTCGGTGCCGATGTGGCGGTGTTGCAGCCGGTCACTTTCCTCGTGGGCGTAGGCGAGAACGTGTTTGGTCTCGGGCGCAAGCGGGAGTTCGACGGAAGTCGAGATCTTCTCGCGCAGCAGTGTACGCCCTTCGATCTCCTTCCGAATCGACTCGATAGAAACTTGTGCTCGCGGGAAAAACCGCCCGGTGAGTGTTTTATCTTCACGCATCAGCCCCAGCAGCAGATGCTCCGGTTCAATTGCCGGCGCGCCAAACTGGGAAGCTTCGTAGCGCGCGAAGAAGATAACTCGGCGCGCCTTTTCAGTGTAACGTTCGAACATCCTGGTTTTGTAAAAGTCCTATGATTACCAAGCCGGGCGAAACTTCGGCCCGGCGACTCGCGCGCATTATAACCTATGGATAGACGCAACGCAGCCGCTATTTCAGCGGCGCAAACGTCCTTCTTCTAAACGGAGTGAATAATCACAAAGTTGTGCCAAACTCGGGCTGTGGGTAGCTATAACAACCATCGCCGAGCAACTTTTTGCATAACTCACGAGTGTTCGGGAGATCTCATCGCCAATCGCTGCGTCGAGATTGCCTGTCGGTTCATCCGCTAAAACCAGTTGGGGTTCCGTGATTAGCGCTCGCGCGACTGCGACCCGCTGTTGTTCGCCGCCGGAAAGATGCGAGATCGGATGGTCCACCCTTTCGTGCAAACCCGCCTCTGTCAAAAGCTCAGTTGCCCGCTGAAAAGCTATGGCGTTCTGGCGTTTGATGAGTAATGGCAGGGCCACATTTTCGAGTGCGGTGAGGTCGGGTAAGAGGTAGTGAAACTGAAATACAAAGCCGATCCTCTCACGGCGAAACGCCGTGAGAGATCCGTGGTCGGGTTCTTCGAGACCGCCGACGAGCTGAAGCAACGTCGACTTGCCCGATCCCGAAGCGCCGGTGATCGCGACACACTCGCCCGGGGTCACCGTAAACGTGACGCCACGTAAGACTTCAATCCGTTCGCCATTCGGCGCCACAAAACTCTTGCGCAGGTCGACAACCTCAAGCATCGCGCAGGACCTCGACTGGTCTCATGCGCGCTGCGTTTCGGGCCGGGTAGATCGTCGCGAGCACACTCAGACCAAACGCGATCGCGGCCGCGAGAAGTGTTTCACTTAATTTTGCGTGGAGCGGCACGTTGCTGATTGAGTAAACATCCGCCGGCAAGCTGACGAGTTTGTAGTGATTGGCAATGAAGCACGCTGCGAGTCCGATCAACACACCGGCAACGGCGCCGATCGCACCGACCACGGCGCCCTCGATGATGAATACCAGCATCACGCCCAGGCGCGTTGCGCCGAGCGTGCTGAGGACAGCGATGTCGCGCCGGCGTTCGACGACCACGAGTATCAACATCGTGGTGATATTGAGCGCAGCGATCGCAACGATCAGGCCAATGATAAACAGCGCCATGCGACGCTCGAGTGTCAGCGCGGCGAAGAGTGGTTGATTTGCCTGTTGCCAATCGACAACCGTGTAATCGTTGCCAAGTGTGCTGAGCACGCGAGCAGCGATCTGCTTTACGTTATCTGCGTCGTCGACTTGAACGCTGATCAAGAAAGCCTCGCGCTGACCGCCCGCACTGGTATTTTCTAAGGCGATGTAGATCCAGGTCGAATCGTACTCAAATAATCCTGAACGAAAGATACCCGCGACTCGCAACCGATGTCTCATGCTTGCCCCGAGGCCGTCCGCAGCCAGTACTTCGAAAAGATCTCCGGTCGCCACTCCGATCTTCGTGGCCAGTTCACTTCCAACTACCGCTTGCGGTATCGCTGATTCGGTTGCGCTGTTAGCGTCGATCAGCGGTCCAATCGTGCCTTGAATTAACCAACGTTGCGCTTGCGCCTCATTTCCCTTCTCAAGGCCTCGCAACACTGCATACGCCGGACCAGCAGGACCACGCGCGAGTGCGCCGTTATACGTCGTAGCTGATGCACTCTCGACGCCGTCAATTTGTCGCAAGCGCTCGGCCACCTTCGCGTGGTCTTCAATTGCGCGTCCATCACTGTGCAACACAGTCAGGTGTTCCGTGCCCTGCAGGATCTTGTCGCGCATCTCGTCACGAAAACCATTGCCAAGCGCGAGCGCCACAACCAATGCCGCGACGCCCATCCCGATCCCGACTATCGCCATCAACGCCGTAACGCGCGCGAGCCGCCGTTTCGGCCGCGATCGTAAATACCTAAACGCTAAAAAAACTTCGTACGGCATTCGTGTCTGTCTGTGTTTGTCCGTGGCTTACCCACGCGCTGGTGGACACTTCTTCGTGTCTTCGGGCCGGTTCTCAGGCAATAACCGTTGCAAGTTCGGATGATCTTGAGCGGTAGGGTCGTGCAGTGGCCGCAACTCGTAAATCGTTTCCGTCACGCGGCGAAAACTAAAATGCTCCTCCAGCTTCACAATCGTCGGTATCTCGTCGAGTTGCCAGCCACACGGCAACCACCAACGCGGATCGGTATCGATAAACACGCGCCGCCCTTCCTTCAGATAATTATCCACGACCGAAAACAAGCGATCGCCGGGCCAACCGCCGCCAGTACCAATCGCTTTCCAATCTCCGTCGCCAATCGCGGCCCAGTAATGGACCGCGATTGTTTGCGAACCGGAGATCATCACCGCATCGGGCGGAACCTGCTCGAGCCGGTGCTTGTATTCCTTGCTCATCGCGCGTCGTTCGATAAATTCAAAACTTATCGGCCGCATGTAAATGAACAGAACCACCGCCATCAACACGATCACACCCGTACACGCGACGAATGCGCGACGGACATTTCCCAATTGAAATTCCGCAATCTGGAGCATCCAGAAAGCACCGAGCGGCACAATCGCCGGCAAACCGGTCAGGAAGTAACGCCAGTTAACCGTCGTGCTGTAGTTGAAAAATAGAACGGCGTTGGCAAAGAAACCGACGAGCCAAAGCAGCAGGATCGGCGACATCCGGCGCTTGCGCCACTCCAGCACCGGCGCGAACAGAATCGTCAAAAACACGAGCGGCGCACTGATGAAGTAATACAAAAGATACGGACGAAGGTTCGCGAGCGCGACCGGATGCCGCGACGACTCCTCGCGCATCGATTCACGCCAACCGTGCCAAACCCAGCGATAGTGCGCGTCGCTGATAAACCAATACCCAAACCAACCGAACGCTAGCACCAGAAACACCGCGCATGAAGCAACGATGCACAGCACGTCGCGCTTTTCAAACTTCCAACCAAACACAAACGGCGCGAGCAGGAGCCACGGCAGGTAGAATCCGATCGTCTCGCGCAAGTTAACGCCGAGTCCCATCAAACCGGCGCCCAGCAAAATCATCCACAACTTCTTTTGCTTCACGCCCCGCAGATGAATGATGAGCGCCGTCGAAAGGATCAAGACCGACGGCACGTCAGTCATTACCTGTCCGCCGTAAAGCACAAACACTGGCGAGAACGTGATCAGCAGGGCAGCGATCGTAGCCGTGTACAAAGAGCCACTGATGTCACGCGCCAGGATCCAACAAGCGACGATCGCGAGAGGCGCCTGAGCGACAACGGCGTACTTGAAGATCAAATACGCACTCTCCGGCTGAACGCCGAAAAGACCGCGCCCGATCTCATACAAAAAATGATTGCTGAAGATGAAAAGGTTTCGGCCCAACGCCATCGACGAGGGATACCCCACGATCGACAGCATCGTGTAGTCCATGCCGTCCCAATCGCCGATAAAAGGATCGACGAAGTAAAGCACGAGCGCGAGCGAGATCAGTGCGGGTGGCGCCCACCACCGCCAGGCGGACCAAAAGGAATTGTGAGAGGTGTTTGTCGTCAGGGTGATTGGAGCCACGGACCAACACAGACTAACACGGGCCGATTAACAGCACTTGTCTGACTCTGTCCGTGTCTTTCCGTGTTCGTCAGTGGCTAATTCCGGCCGCTTAACCATCTTTACGCGATTACCCTGCGCATTGTACTCAACTTCGTCCATGATGTTGTAGATGAGGAGCACGCCTCGGCCTGACGTTCTAAAAAGATTTGCGGGATCGCACGGGTCGGGTATCTGCGCAATGTCGAAGCCTTCGCCTTCGTCTTCGACCGTGAAGCTTGCCTCTTGCGGCGTCAATTCCGCGGTGATGCGAACGAGCTTGGTGGGATCATTTTTGTTGCCGTGTTTGACGGCGTTTACAAATGCCTCGTCCAGCGCGACGAAGAGATTGGAACGCTCGGGTTTGATCAAACCCAACTTCGCGACGCGTTCCTGTAAATACTCCAGCACGCCATTCATCAGCGCCACGTCGCTCGGCAGTTCAAACTCGATCTTTTCGTGAACGTGGGAAAGAACTTTCGGATCGTCAACGTAACGCAGTTTGTAAGCGAGAGTCTTTTCGACAATCTCGCGCATCTCGTCGCGGTTGTAAGGCGACCGCAGATAATTCGCAGCGCCCATTTTGAAAGCTTTGATTATTTCGGGAGTCGCGCCGTGTGTACTGAGCGGCGTGACGAGATGTTTGCGGTGGTGCTCGCTGATCGGTTCGCCGTTTACTTCGGCTTCCGACAAATCGCTGATGATCAAATCGAAGCTGTCGAGGTCGTCGCGGCGCAGCGCTTTGCCTCGTTCACCGGTGACGACCACATCGTGGCCGAGCTGCCCGAGAGCTTTTTCGAGTAGCAAACGCAACTCATCGTTGTTGTCCACGATGAGAATCCGGCGCTTTTCCATCCGACTCCAATCTCTGCGAAATGTTGAGGAGGAGATCCTGCCGCACGCGAGCCCAACTGCCTGCACTGTACGAAAACCTGTCGCGGCGTGTTCGCGAAATATATCAGAAACCGCGGGGTGGATAACAGTGATGCGTGTTCTCTTGCTAAACTGCCGCCTGCCCCCATGGCGAAACAGGGAAAGCTACAAACCTTTCTGGAATACGCGGCGGCTAAGTCCGTCCTCTCAACTCTCGGCCACTTGCCCGCTCCCGCCGCGTTGGCGATTGGGAAGGCGATGGGTAAGCTCGCTTACTTCCTGGCGTCGAATCTGCGAAAAACCGGAGCAACCAACCTCCGTTTGGCTTTTCCCGAGAAAACTGAAGAGGAACGAGAGCAGCTACTGCGCGAATGTTTTGACAATCTCGGCCGGCAATTGGGCTTTTTCAGCCAGTTTGCGACCCGCTCGCTCGAAGAACTCCAGAACCTGACCGAACCGCACGGGCTGGAATATATGGAAGCCGCAAAGGAGCACATGAACAGCGGCCTGATTCTCTTTACCGCGCATCTCGGCGCGTGGGAGCTGACCAGCTTCGGCCCCTCGCTGTATGGACACACTTTCAGCTTTCTCGTCCGCCGGATCGACAATCCGCGCATCGAAGATCTCGTCGATCGCGTGCGCACCAGGTTCGGCAACAAGACCATCGACAAACTCTCGGCCGGGCGCTCGATGGTCAAGCTGCTGCGTTCCAATGGCGTCCTTGGACTCCTGCCCGATCTGAACACACTCGACGCTGAAGCGATCTTTGTCGACTTCTTCGGCGTTCCCGCAGCGACCAATTTCATCATGGCCAAGCTTGCGTTGCGGACCCAATCGCCTATCATTCCGATATTCGCCCCCTGGAGTGAGGAAAAGCAGAAGTATCTGTTGCTCATTGGACCACCGGTTTCCATCGAACCCACTGGCGACGAAGAAGAAGACGTGCGCCGGTTAACGAAACAGCTCTCCCAACTCATCGAAAACACGATCCGGCAATATCCGGGTCAGTGGCTCTGGATTCATAAACGTTGGAAGACGCGGCCGAAAGGCAAACCCGCGATTTACTAAAGACCCGATGGAGCAGGAACTCAAGGCGACTGTATCGATCGAGAGGCGCGTTAATCGTGCTTACGAGTTTGCTGACCTCTCGGAGTATTCGTTCAAAGATCGATTGTTGATACGCGCGGCTGACATGGCCTTTTACTTGTTGATTAATCTCATAGGGCTGACCGCGCGGTTCGAAGTGATCGGTTGGGAAAATCACGACAAGGCCGAAGAGGACGGTGGCCTGCCGATCTACGTCTTCTGGCACGACCGGATTTTTTTAACGACCTACTGGTGGCGCAAACGGCGCATCGTGGTGATGACGTCGCGCAGTTTCGACGGCGAGTACATCGCGCGGTTTATTCAACGGTTTGGTTACGGCGCGGTGCGTGGCTCGAGCACGCGCGGCGGTGTTGGCGCGGTTGTCGAGATGGCCCGGCTTATGCGTGCGGGCTGCACGACCGCGTTCACGATCGACGGTCCCAAAGGTCCACGTTATGTCGCGAAGATGGGCGCAGTGTTGCTGGCAAAAAAGACCGGACATCCGATCATGCCGGTGACGATGGCTTTGCAACGCTACTGGACATTGCCGAGTTGGGACCTGTTTCAAATTCCGAAACCATTCACCCGCGCGCGGGTTTACGTCGCCCCTCCGATCTACGTCCCTTCGGATGCCGACGAGGAAATGCTGACTGCGAAAAGAGACGAATTGCAACGGGTGTTGGAGGATTTGAATCACAGACCTGTCTAGTTTCAGTAGTGCCCCTAATTCGGAGCGCGGGCGGCTCGCCCGCAGCTTGGGGGTCGCGAACCGCATGGCTCCTACTGCGGGCGAGCCGCCCGCGCTCCGAATCAGGGCATAACCTAGTTTCTGATGGAAGGTGCTTCGTTAATGAAAACCCTCTTTAGTTTGGTTCTCTGTTTAGTCTTCGCTGTCGTCGCGCAGGGGCAGGGTGCGTTGAAGCCGCCAACCGAATCCGCGATGGATCGCT
>Ga0307505_10000062_pt1 | contig 130304 bp, 109 predicted proteins | sample 23_S_MG_FD_202183 | JGI IMG/M metagenome (GOLD analysis project Ga0307505, IMG submission 202183) | Soil microbial communities from Populus trichocarpa stands in riparian zone in the Pacific Northwest, United States - 23_S | ecosystem: Environmental > Terrestrial > Soil > Riparian zone >...
CGGCCCATGCTGAACGTTGAACGGAAGGCCCACTCCATCTGCGGGCTCGTGGCAGCGGCTTCGATCTGCTGCATGCGGCGCACGAGATCCGTGAAGCGCTCCGTCTCGCCTGGTGCGGGCCACTGCGTGGAAGCGATCGTGATGGCGTCGCGGAGCTCACGCAGTCGCGCGTAGAAGAGGTCCTGCTGGAAGAGGCCCGTGTAGAGATCGTGAGCGGTCTTCGCGGCCCGGAGGTTGGCCTCGTTGCGGAAGCGCGCGGGTTCGAAGCGGGCGTAGTCGGCCGTGCGCAACGCGCGGCGATAGAGCTGGTCATCCTGGTAGAACTCGGCCGGCAACTCTTCGCCGAAAGCCACCTTCACGACCGCCCCCAGCTCGCGCATGTCGGCCGTGCGCGCCAGATCGTTGAACTTCCGCTTGCTCTCCTCGAGCTCGCGGAAGCAGGCCACCAGCCGGTCCAGCTCCTGAAACTCGGACGAGGTCTCCACCCCGTACCGGGGCGCTTCCGGGTCCGTATTCGCGGCTTCGAGCACCGGCTGCGAACAGGAGTACGACCCGTCCAGCAGACGCCGGGCCCGCTCTTCGAGCTCGAGGCGCACGCCATCGAGAATCACCGACTCGAACGCCTCGCCGATGGCCGCCTCGAGCTTGTTCTCGAACGGACTGAGCCAAGAGCTCGGAATCAGCGCCGCACCGTAGTGGCGGAAGTTGATGCGCGACATTCCGTTGAGCAGGTCGAGCGACCAGCGTTGCATGTCGCCGTCGGAGATCTGCTCCCGCGGCAGGAACCGGCACGCCTCGACGCGATCGGCGGTGCTCTCCAGGAACGGCTGGAGCTCCGTATTGTCCAAATGCAGGCGCCACGCGCCGACGGCCATGCCTCCGCCGAAGAGCAGCACCAGCACAATGGTCGCGATCTGCGCGACCTGCACGGCGCGGTTGCGGCTGACCAGCGTCCAGGTGGTGGGGTGAGCCACGCCCCACTCGGGGAAGACCTTGCGCTCGAGCAGGTCCGCCAGAAACGCCGTTCCGCCACTTCGCGAGAGTGCGTCGGCGTCGCCGGCATCGGCGCCGGTCAGGTAGATTCCACGCAGGACCGGCGCGTCGTGGTAGGCCGTGCTCCGGAACAGTTGCTCGAGACACACGCGCAACGGCACCACCAGCGCGGTCACGGATTCATCCAGGAGCAGCAACTGGCTCGCGTCCTTGCACCCCTCGGTGAAGACCTCCATCTGCAGGTCCTGCACGCGGCTCTCGAGAGCCAGAATCGCTTCGTCGACCCAGGCTCCGGAGTACGTCGTATCGATGGTGTAGGGGCTCGACCAGCCCAGCATCTGCCTGCGGGATTGCGGCGGCAAGCCGGAGCACAGGGCGTTGAAGCCCGTCAGCGCTTCCGCTCCCGTGACCACGATGTAGGCGGGGACGCGGAAGCCGAGTCTCTGCTGAATGTCCGCGATGCGGCGATGGACCTTTCCCATGCGCGTGGCCAGGTCCGTGCGCGCCACCTCGTTCGCGGCTGCGTCCATCAGACTGTCGCAGGAGATCGTGACGATCACCGAATCGACCGGACGCTTCGGCCGCAGCTTCTGCAAGCGGCGCAGCACTCGCGACCAGTTCGAGTCATCGGCGGTCGTGCCGTCCGAGCTGAGGATCATGTCGCCGGCCACGTCCAGGACCACGCCCCGATCGAACAGCCAGAATCCCCGTCCGTAGGCCAGCGAGACGCCGGCATCGGCAGCCGTCCCGAACGGCAGGTCGAGACCGGACTCGGCGAGCAGGTTCGATTCCCGCGAGCCGGCCGTGCCGACGAGAATGGCCAGCGGCAACTCGTGCGGGTCTCCCTGGCGCGTCTGCTTCATCCGTCGCGCGGCGCGGCGGAACACGGTGCCGAGCGACGGCACGGCCTGCTTGGACTCGGGCTCGGGCTGCGGGGCCTCATCGGGCGGTGCTTCGTTGGGATCGGGGAACTTCGACGCCTTCGCCGATTTCTTCAACACGACGATCAGCAGGACCAGGATCACCGCCGCCAGCGCGAGCACCGCCGCCAACGCGTAGGGCCACAGGGCACCCAGGTTCATGGCGTGCCTCCCGTGGTCGGCGTGGTGGTCGTGGTCGTGGGGACGTGGCTCGTGTGCAAGTTGAGGACGCGGTCAACCAGCGGCTCGATCTCACGGATGGAGTGTTGCCAGATGAGGTGCGAGCCGGCGATCCAGACGATGGTCACCAGCGCGATGGCCCAGATCCACGGCTTGAGGTGCGGCAGTTCCACCCGCGGACGCTCGAGCGTTGCGGCGTAAGCCTGTGGCACGAGTGCCTCGCGACCGCGCACGACGCGGGGATCGCGACCGAAGATGAAGCGGTACAGCCGCCGCCGGATCACTTCCAGCTCGTGATCCGCGTCGGCCCTTCCACGGAACTTTCCCTGGAAGCCCAGAGCAAGCACGGACAGATACACGCGCGCGAGCTCCGTCTGACCCGCGTCGCGGTCACGGAGGATCTCCTCGATGCGCTCGAACAACTCCTCACCCGCGCGGTGGGTGCCGAAGAGCTTCGCTTCGATGAGGTTCTGCCGCCAAGCCTCGCGTCCGTGCCAGTCGAGGTGCAGAAACACCTCGTCAGCCAATGCGGCCATCGCGTACTGAGCGCGCTTGTACAACTCGAGTGCGAGATCGCCACCCTGGCGGACGGCGTCCGTTTCCTGGCGCTCAAGCACTGCCACCACACGGCGCCAGGCTGCGCTCGGCGTGAGTCCGGGCGCGCTGCGAGACTCCGAGACCGCTTCCGCATCGAACGCGAGGCTGCCTTCACGCAGACGGTCTTCGAGTCGCGTCAGCTCTGTATGGAACTGCTGGAACTTCTCCGTGACGAACATGGACCTGGGGACCCTTGGGGATCAACTGGGTTTTCTAACGTAGAGGACGATCTGCTCGGGCGTGCGCGTACTTCCTTCTCCGGGCTGGAGGACGACCAGGTCCTCGCCTGGCTGGATGAACTCGGGATCGGCCGTCAGGGCGTACAGCGTCACGCCCGTGGACGGCACGAGATCGGTGTCCGCGTCGATCTGCCGGCGTCGTGCACCACTCATGCGACGATCGCGCAGCGAATCGATGTGCGAGCGACTGCCGATGATGCTGGCCGCGAAGGCGGCTTGGACTTCCCGCGCGGGGGTATTGCCCGCGGCCCGAACGCCGAGGACCAACGGCCGCGTCATCCACTCCGGGTCGAAGAACAGGCGGAACTCGTCGCCGTCCTTGCGGAATGTGTACGCGGTGTAGGACTCGTGGATGCCCTCGTCGAGCGCGCGCGAGATCGCCGCGCGCACTTGATCGAACGTGGCCATGAGATCATTGTGGTCGTAGCGCTCCAGGGGCGGAGGAATCAGCGAACGACTCACCCCGGCCACGTGTCCCAAGAGCGAACAGAACGCGACGTAGAGCGGGAACGGATGCGCGTTACCCGCGCCGAGCACTGCCTCGAACGCTGGCAGCTCACCCACCAGACAGTGGATCAGCGTCTTGGTCTCCAACCGTTGCGGTGCATAAGCGTCCGACGTGCTGCGGGCCTGGTCCGCGAGCACGGCGGCCTTCTCGCGCAGGCGTGTGGTCACCGCGGCGCAGAGACCGTGCAGCGCCGACCCCGGTCCGACGCGCAACAGTGGAGACTCATATCGCGTCCGCGTGTAGACCTCATGTTCGTACTTGACCTCGGCCAGAGGAAACGTGACGTACTTCGGCGCCGGCTCCGCGCCGGCCAGAAGCTGGAGCTTCGGACGCAGGACTACGAGAGGCAGGTCGCCCTCGCCCGTGTTCTCGTCCGCGACCGGTCCGCTCTCCTCGAAAGAGTAGCGCTCGGCGAGCGCCAGACCCCGGCTGCGCGCAACCACGGCCAGACTGACGATGGTCGGATGCTGCTTGATGTCGGGGACCTGGGCGAGGTCGATGGAGAGATCCGGACCATCCCCTGCCGAGTACGAGACGATCAGGCCGTCCGGCATCACCGCCTCGAGCTCGAGCACCCGGAACAGACCGTCGACCAGCTTCACCGTGTCGACTTCGAGATGCCGCACGCCCCAGTGGAACGGCGAGATCGACGTGGCGTGGTAGTGAAGAAGCGTCTCCTGTCGCTGGGCCAGCCACTGGAAATGCTGCGGCGCGAGGAGCATCCCTTCGTGCCACTGCAGCGCCGCCGGCACGTCGCGCGCGGTCGTTCGCGCGCGGCCCTTCCGGCGTTCGGTGCGGATCGGCTGCGTGGTGTCGGCCGAGCTCACTGCAGCTTCTCCACGGAAAAGTCGCGCGCGCCGAGTACGAGACGAAACGGCTCCTGGGGATCCGCGGTGGCGCGGTGATCGCCGGCCGTGACGTAGTCGGCGAACAACACCACGCGACGTGCCCCGGGCCGGTAAGAAACGGTGATGCGGTCGATCTGCTGGCCGGGCACCCACTCCCAGTTCTGCACGACCAGCGCATCACCGTAGTCCTTGACGAACTGGTCGCGTTTGGCGAACCAGTCACTGGCCGGGATCTTCAGCAACTCGTCCAGCAACTTCTTGTCGTAGACGAAGATCAGGTCCACCGCGACCGGGCTGTCCTCATTCGCGTCCGCGGCCACGACCACGTCGAACGGAAGCTGTCCCCCGAACATCGAACGCGTTTTCTGCGTCACTCCGCAACCGCCGCTCAGAGCGAGCACGGTCGCCAGCAAGACAAGAAATTGACTTGCGGAAAGACGGCACGACGGTGCGGCTCGACGCAGCCGCTCGCCGCTGAACGCGGGCACTTTCACGGGTGAACCGGGACCTCTCGATGACGATTAGGGTGTGTTGTTCCGGATTGTAATCCCTACCGTCCTTGGTGGTTTTCTTTTTGTGTGGCTGAGGCCGGCGAGAGGAGGGACGGAGGGTTGGAACGCGAGGGTTGGACGGCAGTGCGGAGAGTGCTGGGTGCTGAGTGCTGAGTGCTGATCTGCCGCGTTGCGGCAGCAGCGCCTCGGCCGAGGAGCGCTGGCGTCCCCGCCGGCTGGCCATGCGGCGTCCCGCCGCGGGCGGGGGCATTCGAAACCGAAACCCTGCATCGCGAGACGAACGTCCTTCGCGCAAGGCCGCGCTCCCCCGTCCGGGGCGAGGACGCCCCCCGGCCAGCCGGCGGGACGCCGGCGCTCCGCTTTCACCGCCTAAGCCGGCCAGAATCTCGAGGGTCGCTCGACCGTGCGACGCCTACTCGGTGATCCGGCGCTCGACCGCGTCCCAGTCGATGTTCGAGAGGAACGACTCGATGTACTTGGGGCGGTCAGCGGGCTTGTAGTCCAGCAGGTAGGCGTGCTCCCAGACGTCCATCACCAGCAGCGGCACGAACCCGGAGATGTTTCCCGTCTCGTGGAGAGTGATCCAGTGATTGGAGACGCCTCCCGTGGTGGGATCCAGATAGGTGATGGCCCAGCCCACTCCGCGCATCTTGCCGATGCCCGTGAAGTCGGTCTTCCAGATGTCGTAGCTGGGGAAGCTCTGCTCCACCGCCTTGCGGAACTGCGAGCCGCCGGCGGCCTCGCCTCCGCCTTGCTTCTTCATGTTCGCGAAGTAGTACTCGTGCAGGACCATGCCGTTGTACTCGAACCCGAGACGGCGGGTCAGCTCCGAGTAGGCGGGCATCTCCTCTTGATCGACTTTTCCGTCGGCGAGGATGTTGCCGATCTTCTCCGTGAGGGTGTTCGTGTTGGTGACGTAGCCCTCGTACAGCTTGAAGTGCATCTCCAGGGTCTTGTCCGAGATCCCGTTGAGGCCTGACAGGTCGAAAGACTTGGCGGTGTATTTCTTCGGTTTCATGGTCTGCATGCAATGCAACTCGGAGACCCGAATGCGGGCGCGGTCGATTCACGCCGAATACGATCGGTGTGTGTGCCGAGATCCGCGCGCTTCCCCTCCTGTCATCCTGAGCGGGTGGCGGGTGGGCGCGAAGGATCTCCTGCGTTAAGCGAGACCCGCGCAGGTTGCACGAGACCCGGGTTCTCGTGCTCGCACGTTCGTCGTTCTTCGCACGGATCCTTGCGCCCTACCACCTCCCGCTCAGGATGACAGGGAAACGTTGCGTTGGCTGGCTGGCGCTGCCGGCCGTGCCGGCTTAGTTTAGGAGTTCGCGGTAGAAACCACGTTGGCCTCGGAGCTGCCGCACGTGCCCGAGGCTATGCCACCCAGCGCAGCCGGCCGTGCCGGCTAATGCGCGCAGCGGAAGGTCGCGTAGACGTAGGGGTAAGCGGGACGAAACCAGTTTCGGAAGCTGGGGCGGATGAGCTCGCGAGCGGTCACCGGGGACGCGCCCTTGAGAACATAGTGAGCCTCATCGAAGAAGTCCGCCGAGTACTCCTTGTACGAAGGCATCGGTCGAAAGCCCGGGAAGCCGCCGAAGATCGTGGAAGTCCACTCCCAGCCGTTTCCGACGAGGTCGTAGATGCCCGCGGCGTTCGGAAGGTGCGACCCTACGGGCACGGGATCCCAATGACGGAAATCAAAGTTCCCGTCCCGTTCGCCACCGCGAGCGCGCTCGTACTCGGCCTCGGTGGGGAGCCTGGCTCCCTTCCACCGCGCATACGCGGCGGCCTCGTCATGCGTGACGAACACCGGCGCATCGAGAGGCAGCGGAGTGCGCTCGAACAAGCCACGATAGTGCCACCGGTCCCCGACGCTCTCCCAGAAGTGAGGTGCACGCGCGCCGGTGGCCTTCATGTACTCGAGGTACGCGCCGTTCGTGACGTCGTGCGCGTCGATTCTAAACGCCGGCACGTCGACCGTCAGGGCCGGGAACTCGTTGTCCCAACCGAACGTGCCGGCCTCTCCGCCGAGAGTGGCCGGTCCGGCGGGGATGCTCACCGACTCCTCCAAGCGAAGGTTCGCGGGGCGTTCGCCGGGGGCAGGTGCCGCGTTGCCCGTCGGTCGATTCTTCTGGTCGTAGGGCAATTGGTGAAGAATGTAGAGCAGCGTCTCCTGATGCATCAGCTCGTGCTCGAGGATCGTGAAAGTGGCCTCGTCCGGAGCGACGATCGACTCCTCCACGAGAGCGTCCGCGGCATTCGCGTAGGCCTGCACTTCTTCGCGCGACGGCCACACCTCGGTCGGACTCTTGACCGCGGTCTCGTCCTCGGGATCGATGCCCCGGGCGAACAGAATCTCCAGCCGCTCGTCGATGCCCATGCGTCCATACGTGAGCTTCACGAGCGTGTTCACGCTGAACGCCGGCAGGTGCCCTTCGTAAAACACGATGGGATTGCGCAGCGCGATGGGCCGTTCGTAATAGGCCGTGGGCTTCACGAGGTCGAAGAGACTGCGAGTGCGGTCGCGTACCGAGCGATACCAGGCGATCAGGTCGTCGCGAGTCAACTCGCTTGCAAATGCGGGGTGTCGCACAGGCCGATTCTACGCGAGCACTTCCGCGGTGATCGAGACTGTGATCACGCGATAGGGCAAACGGTCCGGGAATGCCGCCAGCAACACCGGCGTGGCCACGTTATAGACCGGGGCCGCCCCTTTCGTTCTCCCCTCGGGAGACCCCCGATGCGCGTGGCCGTGAAAGACGGCGTTCACACGATAGCGGTCGAGCGGTTCCTCCAGACGGCTCGAACCGAGGAAGGCCACGATCTCCAAAGGCTCCCCGGTGACCGTAGCCTGGATGGGTGAGTAGTGCAGCAGGGCAATCTTCTGAGGCGTTCGCAAGCGCGCCAGCGCGGCTTCGAGCTTGAGAGACTCGTTGATGGCTTCGTGGACGAAGTCCTTGATGATCTTCTCGCCCCATGCGCCGAGGGCGCGGCGACCGAAGCCTCCCGCGAAGCCTTTCACGCCCGCGAAACCGACACCGTGCACCTCCGTCGCGTCGCCGTCGAGCATCGTCACACCGGCGTCGCTGAGAATCTGCACGATGTCCTTCTCCTGTCCCGACTCCAGGTCGTGATTGCCGAGAACGCCGATGGCCGGAATGCGCAGCGCGCTGGTGATCTCTTTGGCCAGCACCTTCGCTTCCTCGACGGTGCCATAGTCGGTGAGGTCCCCGCACAACAGCATGACATCCGCCTGTTCGGAGGCGTCTTCGAACAGAGCGTGGAACGCGCCCTGGCTCGTCTTCTTCACATGGATGTCTGCCACCGCGGCGATGCGAAGAGTGTCCCGATGCGTCATCCCCTGGCTCCGTTTCCGGCGGCCAGCGCCAGCCGCTTGTTGCGAGCCTCACCAGAGAGCTGCGAGAAGCGGACGATGCCATCGTGGGGGACGGTTTCAGGGGGGACGGCCATGGCGCTGCCAGAAAACTGCATCTTCTGTGCCGTGGCATGCTGCCGCTAACTGACAGCCGGTCAGTTGATTACAGCGGTGCGAGAGTGATCGGCGCGTCGGCCGTGGACAGGCGGATGTCCGGGATGCCGCCGCCGAGGCGCAGCGCTTTCCGGCCCGCTCCCCAGACGCCGAGTCCGCCTTCTTCGCAGCCTCGAAGCGAGCAGTGAATCTCACTACCACCGGCGATCTTCGCTTCGACCGTAGGGACGTCCGACGCCGACAGCTTGAGCGCGATCGCACCTTGCCGCGACGTCGCTTCGATGTGGCCAGAGACGCGCTCGAGGGTGATGCCCCCGCTGTTGGTCGTGATCTTGTAGCGACCTGAGGACTGGGCGACGGAGATTCCGCCGCGCGTGGTCTGCGCGGTGACGCGCCCGCTCATGTTGCGGATGGCCACGCCGCCATTCTCGGCCCGCACTTCGACGGCGGCACGACGCGGAACGTAGAGCGTCATGTTTGCCCACCATGCCTGAGTGTCGTCGATGCGGGGACCGGTCGCGGTGATCTCGCCATTCTGGTGGGAGACGGCGATGGCCGCAAGCAGTCTCGTGGCCTGCTCCTTCGTGTGCGCGACGGCGTAGCGGCAGACGATGAGGCGCGCATAAGGCCGGTTCCATCCTCGGATGGACACGCCGCCTTCGGAGCTGGCATTCACCCGCAACGAATCCACTCCTTCGAGCTGGATCTCGCGTTGCTCCCGGTCGTTCATCTGCGCCCGGAAGGACGTGAAGGTCATCGTGTAGAAGCTCTCACAGTCACCCGTCCCGCCCGCCAGGGAATGATCCTGCTCGGAACCAATGATCTGCCTGCTGGCAAGGGCCGGAGAGGCCGCCCCAAGGACCAACAGCGCGGTGAGAGCCAAGGCTCGCATATATCTACTCATACGGTTACGGATCAGAGAAGGTTAGGTTTCGCTTCTTTTACGATCGCGCCGGAGGGAGGCAATCCCTGCAAGGTAGACTCCCTCCGTGAGTCGCGAGTTTCAGCGGTGGAGTCCTGTCCCCTTTCCCCATGAAGATCGTCCGATTGCTCCGCGCGTCGAGCATCGCGACCGCATTCAGACGCTGAACATCGACGCTGCCGGATTGGCCGAAGAGCTCCGCCGCTCGATCCGCGGCGAAGTGCGATTCGACGATGGATCGCGGGCCCTCTATGCAACAGACGCCTCGAACTACCGCCAGGTTCCCATCGGAGTGGTGATTCCGCGCGACGTCGAGGATGTCGTGGCCGCGGTGGCCCTGGCGCGAAAGCATGGCGCGCCGATCCTGGGCCGCGGCGCGGGCACGAGTCTCGCGGGCCAATGCTGCAACGTCGCCGTGGTGTTGGACCTGTCCAAGTACATGAACGGCATCGTGGAGATGAATCCCGCGGCGCGTTTCGCGCGCGTCCAGCCGGGCATCGTCCTCGACGACCTGCGCCGCGAGGCGGAACGGCATACCCTGACGTTTGGTCCCGATCCCGCCACGCACGCGCAATGCACGCTGGGCGGGATGATCGGCAACAACTCCTGCGGCGTGCACTCGATCATGTCCGGGAAGACCGTCGACAACATCGACGAGCTGGAGATCCTCACTTACGACGGGATTCGCATGCGCGCCGGCGCGACCAGCGACGCCGAGATCGCGTCGATCATCTCCGGTGGTGGTCGCCGCGGTGAGATTTACGCCGGACTGCGTTCCCTTCGTGATCGCTACGCGGACCTGATTCGCGCGAAGTTCCCGCGGGTTCCGCGGCGCGTCTCCGGCTACAACCTGGACGAATTGCTCCCGGAGAACGGCTTTCACGTCGCGCGTGCGTTGGTCGGCACCGAGTCCACGTGCGTCCTCGTGCTGGAGGCAAAGACCAAGCTCGTCCACAGCCCGCCGCGCCGCGCGCTGGTCGTCGTCGCGTACCCGACCGTGTACGACGCCGCCGACGACGTGCCGCGCGTGCTCGAGCTCGGTCCCATCGGCCTCGAGGGTTTCGACGACCTCCTCGTGCGCGATCAGCAGCACAAGAAGATGAATCCGCACGGCATTGCGCTGCTTCCGCCGGGCGGCGGTTGGCTGCTGGTGGAGTTCGGAGGCGACACCCTCGACGAGGCCAGCGCGAAGGCGCGCAAGTTGACTGAGAGTCTCCCCGCAGTTCGCACTCGTCTCTTCGACAACGACTCGAAGGAGGCCCGCTTTCTCTGGGCCGTGCGCGAGTCCGGCCTCGGCGCGACCGGCCACGTCCCCGGCAAGCCGCTCATGTGGGAAGGCTGGGAGGATGCGGCCGTGGCGCCGGCGAAGCTCGGCGGTTATCTGCGCGAGCTGCGCACACTGCTCGACCGCTACCAGTTCGGCGGCGACCTCTACGGCCACTTCGGCGACGGCTGCGTCCATACGCGCACGAATTTCGATCTGACCTCGGACGCCGGGATCGCGAAGTTCCGCGCCTTCCTCGACGAGGCCGCGGACCTCGTCGCCTCCTACGGCGGATCCTTCTCCGGCGAGCACGGCGACGGACAGGCGCGCGCCGCCTTGCTGCACAAAATGTTCGGCCCCGAGCTGATCCAGGCTTTCCGCGAGTTCAAGACGCTTTGGGATCCGGACGGGAAGATGAATCCCGGCAAAGTCGTCGATCCCTATCAGCCCGACGAGAACCTGCGTCTCGGCTCCGGCTACGCTCCCTGGAATCCGGAGACCCACTTTCAATACACCGACGACCACAATCGGATGAACCACGCCGTGCTGCGATGCGTGGGGGTCGGCCGCTGTCGACGGCTCGACGGCGGCACGATGTGCCCGAGCTATCAGGTCACGCGCGAGGAAGAGCACTCCACGCGGGGACGGGCACGCCTGTTGTTCGAGATGTTCGAAGGAAGAGTGGTCCCTCAATCCTGGCGGAACGAAGCGGTCAAGGAGTCGCTCGATCTCTGCCTGGCCTGCAAGGGTTGCAAAGGCGACTGTCCCACCCAAGTCGATATGGCCACCTACAAGGCCGAGTTCATGTCGCACTACTACGAAGGCCGGCTTCGGCCGTTGTCTGCCTACACGATGGGCCTCATCTACTGGTGGGCGGGAATGGCTTCGAAGGTGCCCGGACTCGCGAATACGCTCATGACTCTCGGCAAGCCCTTCTCCGGCGTGGCGAAGGAGAGGCGCCTGCCACGGTTCGCACCGAAGACCTTTCGCGAGCTCTTCGCAGCTCGCGCGAGCGGTCGTGCGAAAGGTGCTGAGGGTAAGCGCGTCGTTCTCTGGGCGGACACGTTCAACAACCACTTCCTCCCCGAGACCGCGGTGGCGGCGATGGAAGTGCTAGAGCTCTGCGGATACCAAGTCGTGATCCCTCGCAAGCGCGTCTGCTGCGGAAGACCGCTTTACGACTGGGGCTTCCTCGATCGTGCGAAGAAGGTGCTGCGCGAGACGCTGGACGTGCTTCGTCCCGAGCTCGAGGCCGGAGCGCCCATCATCGGACTGGAGCCGAGCTGCGTGTCGGTCTTCCGCGACGAGTTGCCGAGTCTCTTCCCCAACGACCCCTGGGCGATGAGACTGTCGCGCACTGCGGTGACGCTCAGCGAGTTCCTGGCCAGCGAGAACGTTCCGCTGCCTTCACTTGACCGGAAGGCGATCGTCCAGGCGCACTGTCATCACAAGGCCATCATGCGCTTCGACGTGGAGGAAGCGCTGCTGCGGAAGATGGGATTGGACCTGACGCATCCCGACTCGGGCTGCTGCGGGATGGCGGGAGCGTTCGGCTTCGAGGCGAAGCACTACGATCTCTCGATGAAACTGGGCGAGCGCATGATTCTGCCCCTGATCCGCGAAGCCGGCCCGGAGACGCTGATCATTGCGAACGGCTTCTCCTGTCGCGAACAGATCGAGCAGGGCACGAACCGCAAGACGATGCATTTCGCCGAGGTCGTTCGACTCGCAATGAAGTAAGTTGCGGACACCGATTGTCCGAAGCCGGGCGCAAGGAACTACTCGCAATCCGCAACCCGAAAGACCATGAAAGCGAAAGCCCGCATCCTCGGACATCCCGTGCACCAGATCCTGATCGTCTTTCCTCTCGGGCTGCTGGCGACCTCGTTTTTCTTCGACATCGCCTGGCTGGTGCGAGGGAGCGCGCAACTGGCCATCGTCGCGTGGTGGATGATCTTCGCGGGTGTCGTCGGCGGGGTGCTGGCCGCGTTCTTCGGCATGATCGACTGGCTGGCCATTCCTCGCGGGACGCGTGCGCGTCGGGTGGGAGCACTGCATGGCAGCGGAATGGGTGTCGTGGCGATGCTGTACGCGGCCAGTTGGATTCTCAGGCGCGACGCACCTCAGGAACCTGAGGCACTGGCCATCCTGCTCTCGGGCCTGGGTGTGCTGCTGACCGTGATCACAGGCTGGCTCGGTGGCGAGCTGGCCGACCGCATGGAAGAGGTCTGACCGGTAGAACCACAGCGCGGGCTGTGCCCGACAACCCAACGCAACATAGGCCTGTCATCCTGAGCGGGCGGTGGGCTGGGGTGCGAAGGATCCCCTGCCGAAACACGACACTCGCTCCGTCGGCAGTGGATCCTTCGCACCCACCCGCCACCCGCTCAGGATGACAGGAGGTTGTGCGCGCCGCGCGAAGAATTTCATTGTTAGTAAGTACAGAGAAGGGCGGGTGACACCCGCCCTCCTCTGACATCAGGCTCTTTCGTGATCGCGACTCGAGAAGGAGTTGCCCTCGGTCGACTTTTCCACGGAACGGTCGCCGCGATTGCGATCCTGCGAACCAAGGCCGCGATTCGCGTTGGAGTCGAATGCGCTCCGCTCCTCGTTGGCCTCACGCACGAACGGCTGCGAGCCGCTGCCCGAGGCGATGTCCGTGCCGGAAGTCGTGCCAGTCGTCGCACGCGCACGCGCGCCGCGGCTGTGACCTCCCTCGCGGCCGATGGCGGCCATGTGTGCGCGGTCGCGACTGACGGCTTCGCCGCCTTTGCGGCCGGCCACTCGCGCCTCGTCCGGCGTGAATTCGTGGGCAGTCCCTTTGGCGTGTGCGGCGCGCCCGCCCTTGCTTGCAATCTCACGCTGCTTCGATGCATCCATCGATGCAAAACCGCGCTTGCTCGTTGCCATGAGTTTCTCCCTTCGGGGTTGGAAATCGGTCTTCGTTTGGTGCGCCCTTCGGTGGGCTATACCAAGGTCGAGCATGAAGCGTGCCCGTATGGAGGGTTTTGCGGACAAGGCGAGATATTCCTCGACTGCGAGTCAGTGATCCGCGTATCCGTTGTCGGGGATCGGTGATCGATTGTCTGCGCCCACAACCGAAAACTGACAACCGATCAGGTCACAGGCTTAAACCATCAGTACGAGCTTGCCGCGTGTGGTGCGCGACTCCAGCAGACGGTGTGCTTCCGCAGCTTCCCCGAGAGGAAGCTCGCGATCGATGCGCAGCCGCAGGCTTCCGGAGCCGATCGCGTCGAACAACTCGCTGGCGCGCCAGAGCAACTCCTCCCGTTTGGCGATGTAGTGCCGGAGCGTCGGACGTGTGAGGGAAGCGCTCTTCGCGGCCAGCCGCGCCGGGTCGAAGGGAGGGACCTTGCCGCTGGACTGACCGTAGAGAACCAGAGCGCCTCGATCGCCCAGCGCGATCAGGCTGCGGTCGAACGTGTCCCGTCCCACGCCGTCATACACGACGTTCGCCGCGAACTTCGTCCAGTCCTCGTCGTACGCGAACACTTCGTCCGCGCCGAGGCCGATCGCCTCGGCGTGCTTCTGCGGCGAGGCGGTGGCAATGACGTGAGCTCCGCGCTGCTTGGCCATTTGCACCAGCAATCCGCCCACGCCGCCCGCGGCCGAGTGCACCACCGCAACATGACCTTCGCGGAGCGCAAACGCGCTCGTGACCAGGTAATGCGCGGTCATGCCTTGCAGCATTGCCGCGGCAGCCGTGCGCGCATCGATGGCGTCCGGCAAAGGCACGAGCTGATCCCGCGGCACCGCGGCGTACTCCGCGTACGCTCCGGGCCCCGTGGCCCACGCCACACGCTCGCCGGTCGTCTCGATCACGCCCGCGCCCTCGGAGCCCGGGATGAGTGGCAAAGGCATCGGATACAAACCGCTGCGGTGGTAGACGTCGAGAAAGTTCACTCCGACGGCCTCGACCCGCACGAGAACCTCGCCTTCACGCGGCTCGGGGCGCTGAACATCCACCAGCTCGAGCACATGGGCACCGCCGGGAGTACGAACCTGGATTGCTTTCATTCTCACCTCGCCGGCACGGCCGGCTGCGCTGGTTGGCATAGCCTTGGACACGTGCGGTCGCTTCGAGGCCAAATTTCCTACCGCGCAAACTCGGCGCGATGGCGGAGAGAGAGGGATTCGAACCCTCGGTAGAGGTTTACCCCCTACGGCGGTTTAGCAAACCGCTGGTTTTAGCCGCTCACCCATCTCTCCGGGCTGAGAACGCGAATGTTAAAGGTTCGAGAGGGGAAGATCCATTCCCCGGGCTCCAGAAAGCTCGTTGAGCCAGTTCTCAAGCCCGCCGGGGCGCCAAGTTCAGGACCCAGGAGGTGGCCATGCTGTGGAGCCACCGATTGCCAGGAGGCAAGCACGCTAGAATCGCGCGCTCAGGCCGCACCGAGCTAATCGAATGGCTGCGTGAGGCGAGATCCGGGTGTTGGACTACGATGGGGGGACTGGCGTCGAGGCAGGATCAGAATGCAAACTCATCGGAGGCTGCATCGCCCCCCTCATCCGGCCTTCAGCCACCTTCTCCCCCCAAGAAGCCGGGGAGAGAAGGCTCTCGATTCCACACCCTCGCGATGAACTACTCCAGCTCGCGATGCGCACACACCGAGAGCCTTCTCCCCTCCGCAGAGGGGAGAAGGTGCCGAAGGCGGATGAGGGGTCGCTCTCGTGACAGGTACGCAGCCTTCTGTTTCTTTCTCTCAGGCGCGCCGCTGCGCGGCGTGGGCCCGCTCGGGATGACAAGCAACAGCTTCTACCCACTGAACACCGACTTCCGGGGAGCTGTACTTAGGCTGCTCCATGGGACTTGGCCAACGATTCTGGCGGAGGAGGTGGGATTCGAACCCACGGTACCGTTTCCGGTACGGCGGTTTTCAAGACCGCTGCCTTAAACCACTCGACCACTCCTCCGTGGTGCGTGCGAACAACCAGCGCCCACCATTCTATTCGGGATGGACTGGCCCCGAGTCATTCACGACGAATGCGCTGTCATCCCGAGCGTTGGGCTGGTGTACCGGCCTAGGGGAGCAGGTTGACGTCGAGGGTGATCTTGAGCCGGAGGCGGCGGTGTTGGCGGAGCTCGTCCATGGTGAGGTTGAGCGGGATGCTCACCTCCTTCACGAGGCTCTCGTTCCGGCGCTCCGGCGACGGAGGAGCGGCGACCGTGGCCGTGGCTGGCTGCTCACCGAGGGTGGGAAGCGATTCGAGGATGCCTTGGGGGAGGGGGATCTCGATCGACGTCATCGGAACCTCCATGGACTCGGGCTCGGCGGAGCCGTAGTGCTGGTCGAAGGGGTTCTTGGGTTGCGGGAGGAGCTCGGTGGCGACGAGCGGGATGTTGTCATCCGAGGTGCCGTAGTCCAGCTCGAACTCCGACTCGCGGGCGGGGGCGGCGGCGGGGAGGGAATGCGCGGGAGGAGAGGACGGCGCGCTGCTGAAGGGCTGATCGTCGTCGTCGTCCCAGAGAGAATCCTTCGCGGGCTGCGACGGCGGAGGAGCGTTCAGGATATTGATGTCCAGCGGCTCCGAGCCTTCCATGCCGTACTTTTTCACGAGGTGGGCGAGGACGAGCTGGGTGATGCCTTTGAGCGTCTCTTCGACGCCGAGTCCGGATGTTGCCACGGACTCGAAGGAAGGGGCGCTGAGCTTGTTGAGCTCCGCGTTCAACTCGACGACCGGCAAGGCGTTCGGCAGGTCGCGCTTGTTGTACTGCAGGACGATGGGGATCTCCCGCAGCCGGATGCCCTGCCGCTTGAGGTTGTCCTCCAGGTTCTGGAGCGACTCCTGGTTGGCGTCCAACGCGAAGTCCTGGCTATCCGCCACGAACACGATCCCGTCCGCGCCCTTGAGCACGAGCTGGCGCGTGGAGTTGTAGTAGACCTGCCCCGGAACGGTGTAGAGCTGCAACTTGGTCCGCATGCCTCGGATCTTGCCGAGGTCGAGGGGGAGGAAGTCGAAGAAGAGGGTGCGGTCCGTCTTCGTCGCCAGCGAGAGCATCTTGCTCTTGTTGTTCGACGGCAGCGAGTCGTAGACGAACTGCAGGTTCGTGGTTTTTCCGCAGAGACCGGGACCGTAATACACGATCTTCGCAGTGATCTCTTTGGTGGCGTAGTTGAAGAGGACCATCGAGGCTCCGAGCGGATGAGGGTAGCACAGGGAAAAGCGTTGGCGGAGGGCCGGTTCCAGTTCGAACGGCGACCGTTCGTTTCGAGTCGTCCCGAGGTTGGTCGGGGCCGCGCAACAAGGGCTCATGGACCTTTCTTCCCAGCGAGCGTGGCTCTCGAGATGAACGTCCGCAAGGGCCTCGTCAGGTCTACGGCATTCCCCTGGAGGAAGCGCTCACGAAGACATTCGCGAGTACGTGCTCCGCAGGAGCGTGACCCGCTTCACGTAGTTCCTCGTCTCGGGGAATGGAATCGATTCGAGGAACTCGTCCATCGGTTTCGCGGGTGCGGCCCGTCGCCACTTCATCACGTTTCCCTGGCCGGCGTTGTACGAGGCCACGGCCAGCGGGATCTCGCCGCGGAACAGGTTCACGAGCATGCGTAGGTGAAAGGTTCCCAGGCGGATGTTGACGTCGGGGTCCTCCAGCCGCGAGCCCGCAAACACGATCCCCAGTCGCTGGGCGTGCTCCTTGGCCGTGGGTGGCATGAGCTGCATCAGACCGGTCGCGCCGACGCGCGACTTCGCTTTCGGGTTGTAGTAGCTCTCCTGCAGGATCAGGCCACGCACGAGATCCGGGTCAAGGCCGTTCTTCTCCGCGTGCTTCTCGATCTCGTCGCCATATCGCAAGGGGTAGTACATGCGGAAGAAGTACAGGGGCACGGAGTCCTGCTCCACCGTCGCCAGTTCGGGCCAGGCCTTGCGCAGTGACGTGTACATCTGAAGACGATTGCCCGACGCGTAGTGGATGTCCGCGAGGAGTGCCTGGGCGAAACGGGTGTTCTGGCGGCGTGTGTTCCGTTGCACTTCCGGCAGCGCCTCGCGCATCGAGGCGAGTGCGGTGAGCTCGTAGGCCAGCTCGAGCTCCTCCGGCATCTCCTTCTCCGCGACTTCGCGCCAGTCGCGGATTTTCTGCTGAGAAGGTTTGCCGCTGTCCGCGGGCCGCTTGCCCCCGCGAGCCACGGCATGTTGTGCGTACAGATCCACGTACGGTGCGGATGCGAGCTTCTGATAGATCGACCGCGCCTCCTCCTGCTGTCCCTGGCGGTCGACGACACGGGCGAGCCAGTACTCGGATTGCCGGCGGATGTTCGGGTGTGTGTACGTTCCGGAGATGAAACGGAAGAGGTCCTTGGCCGTGTTCAGGTCACCGCGCACGTAGGCCGCCCACCCCTTGTCCCACAAGTGCTGCAGCGCCGGATCGGATGCGGGATCGAGCCGGATGAGCTGAGGGACGAGCTCCCTCACATACTCATCCTGATCCTTGGCCGCGGCGCGAGCGATGAGTGTGTTCAACGTTTCAATCCGTAGATCGTCGGCGAGATCCAGGGAGAGAAGGTCCTTCAGCCGCTCGCTGGCCAGCCGCGTGTATTCGTCCTTCTTCTGCTTTTTGGCCAGGTCGATGCGTTTGACCTGCCGGAACACGGTCTGATACTTCGGCTTGGTGATGGTGCGGCGCTTCTTTCCCTTGCCCACGCGCTGCTTGATCGTGCCCACCTTCTTCCGTTCCTTGACCGTGGTGATGACCTCGGGATTGATGGATGCGGCCAGTGTGGTGTAGTTCCTCGCAGCGAAGCGCAACGCCGGGATGGCTTGCTTGAACGCGCCGGAGGTCAGAGGCTCCAGTGCCTTGTTCGAGTCTTCATACCGGCGGAGCCGGTGCAAAGCCAGACCGCGCTCGAGCCGGATCTGGGTGCGGAGGTGAGGCGCGGAGCGATCCAGTGCCTCGAGCTCCAGCAGCGCGTCCTGCGCCTTGCCGGCTTCCATCAGAGACGTCGCGCGATCGAGGCGTTCGGTCGGGGTGAACGGAAGGGGTGCGGTCTCAGGGGTGCCGGTCAGCGACCGCAGCAGGTTGCGAGCGTTCTTCGCCTCCTCGGCGGCCGGGCTGTCGATGAGGATCGTTCGAGCGTGGAACATCGCACCCGAGAGATCACCCGCTTGCAGAGATGCTCGAGCCGCGCCCCATCGGGCCTTCGCGGCGACTGCCGGCGCCGCGGCTTCGCGACGGGCCAGCCGGCCATAAACAGCAGCTCCGCGGACCAGCTCGCCGGATCCCTCGTAGAGCGTGGCCAACGTGAATCCGGCCTCCGCCCCCCGGACCATGCGCGGTTCCCGCCGCCAGAGTGTGGCCAGCGTCGCGCGAGCCGCAGGCGAATTCCCCGAGAGCTGATACGCGGTCGCCAGGGAAAGCAGCCGGTACTCCTCCACGACGCGCGTTCCGAACGTGAATGAGGAAAGGTGCTTCACCGCATCGGGCCCGTCCTTACGCTCCAGCGCCGCAAGGCCCGCGGCGTACGTTTCACGGAGCTTCTCGAGGTCGGGAGGAGCCTCGGCACTCTGCGAGAGCTCGGGCTCGTCCTGGATGTTGACGCTGGCCCGCCGTGGAACGACCACGATGGCCACGATCCCGGCAATGACCACCAGGGCGATGACGCTCGAAAGAAGCCAGCGGCGACGAAGAGACTGCAGCACGAACCCTCCGACTGCTAGTGTGCTGCCAGTTACGAGCTCGCCTTAGTGCAACGCCCGGAGGAAAGTGTCCCGTGAGTTGGGTTGTCAGTTGTCGGTGATCGGTTGTCTGGACTTGATCGCGCCAAGATCGATCACCCTAAACTGAGAACCGACAACTGAGAACAAAGCGAGTCATCGGACACTCAACTACGCGAAGCTGAACCTCACAACCCCAGGGCGTCCGGCCTGCCATCGGCCAGGATGCGCACCAGCTCGTCGTAAAAGTAGTTCGACACTTTGCGGACTTCGTCGCTGATCCGCTCGTCGTACATCTGCCGGCTGCGGTCGATGTCTTCCTTGAGCCTCTCGTACAGGTCGCTGTTCTTTCGACCTTGTTCGACTTTCGATTCGTTGTAGAGCTTGATCTCCGACACGAGCAACCGGGCGAAGCGGCGAGCCTCGTCATGCTTCTTGCCGTCGTCCGTCGAAGGTCCGCCAGGGCCGCCGCGGGACATGTTCGTCGGCGGGATGTACTGCGTCGATGGACGTGAATCGTCGGTCGCAACCGCCGAGACGGGAGCGGGCGCGGCCGGAGTGGGCGTGGGTGGCGGCGGAGCTGGTGGAGGCGGCGGAGCGATCGGCGTCGTGGCGGGGACCTTCACCGTACCAACCACCGGTGCGTTGAAGTCCTCGGCCGCGGGGACATTGAACTCGGGTCTCTGGGCCGCCATCATCTCGCGAAGCTGGGCGGAGCTGATCGCGACCGTGCCCGCGTCCGTCCGGAGTGGGATTGCGGGCGCGGCTGGAGGAGCGGGCGGCGGCGGCGGTGCGGCCGGAGGAGGAGGCTCGGGGAGATTGGGGCGCAGACCACCGATTTTCGTTTCGTCGGCGGCCGCTCCGGGCGCTTCTTGCGCCTGCGCGGTTCGCAGGCTGGGAGAAGGAATCTTCTTGCGGATGGCCAGCGTGTCGACGAGCAGACCCGTCGTGAACACGAGCAACTCGATGGCATCGGTATCGAACCTCGACAGATCTGCGCCCACGATGTCGACGTAGGCGGCAGCCGCCACCTTGTCTTTGATCACCATCGGCACGAGCAAAGCGCGATCCGAGGCCGCGACGCCGAGGCGGGTGGAGAGGTTGGCGCCGTCCCACTCGACGACCTGCTCGTTGCGCAGCACGCGGTCGAGCTCGGGAATGAGTCCCGGCGCGGCGTTGAAGCGCTTGACCATCTCGTCGTTTCCGCCATGCGCGGAGAAGCCGACGCCCTTCCAGCCGCTGAAGGTCTCCCCGCGAAGGATCAGCAACGCGGCACGCGAGCCGAACTCGAGACACTGTTCGAGTAGTGCGTTCAACACGTCGACCTGGGACTTGCCGCGCTCGATCGCCTGCACCGCTGCTTTGACGCGTCCCGCACCGCCCGCCGAGGATGGCGCGGTCGCAGCGACGGGAACCGCCGCCTCGGCGGCCAGGCTCTCCTCGAGCTCGAGCACGGACTTCCGAATCTGCGGAAGAAAAGTTATGGAGTTGACGTCTGCCTGTACGCTTTGAAGGGCGGCCTTGAGTTGCTGGTCGACCGCGACACGCACATCCTCGATGGACGAGCGGATCTCGCCGACCATCTTCTCGATCGACTCGCGCACTTGCGTGTCAATCGAGCCCGCGACTTCCTCGCCCCTCACAGGCATCAACCCCTCCGCCTCGTTATCGTCGACTGAATCCAGAGCGATGGGAACGGAGCAACGGAGACCATCCACGGAGGAGACCACGAGTGAAGCAAGTGGTCACGCGTTTCGGAAGAGCTCCATGATCCATTCGCTGACACTCGGTGTTGAATCTGCACGGTATCAGCCGACACGTTCCCACCTTCGTGCAACCGAGGGCCGATTATCGGCTTCGCTCTCTCACGCTGTCAAGGAAACGAACCCTCATGTTAAGGTGAAGGACCATGCGGTTTTCCTCAGTGTTCCTCGCCATTTCGATCCTCCTGTCGATCGCATGCGCGGACCGCAACGCAGCGTCGGATCACACGACCGAGTGGCGCGAGGTCCTCGTTCACAAGCAAGCAGCGGCCTCGGCGGATGCCTCGCCCCACCACAAACAGCGTTACGCGGACTCGGTCCGGACCTTCGTCGAGAAGCATCCGGAGCACAGTCGCGCGCGCGAGGTCTGGCTGCGCCTGCAGCTCGAGTTTGCCGACGACCTGACCGCCGCCGGGCGTCACCAGGACGCGATTCGCTTCTACCGCGCCGTTCTGTCTCATGAGCCGGAGAACGCGCATGCCGTGCGCGGGCTGGCCGGCGCAGTCGAGCGGCTGGCCGTCTCCAGGGACCGCCTCATGACCTTGGAGAAAGGAATGAGCCGCCGGGAAGTGGCCTCGCTCCTCGGCAAGCCCCTGCCCGGATGGACAGTCACCAACAAGCGCCCTGAGGCCGAGTTCGAGGCCTGGTACTACCGGACCCGCGGAGGCGGGGTGGCCGGTGTCTATTTCCGCGACGGCAAGGTCTTTGCGGCGGAAGAGACATCGGACGCGAAACTGGGACGAATGGGCTCCTGAAATCGGCCCCTGCCAATCCGCGTTGAGAGGAACCAGAGAGAGACATGCCCCTTTACGAATACCAGTGCAACCAGTGCAATCGCCGCCACGAGATCATTCAGCGATTCTCGGAAGAGCCGATCACCGTCTGTCCCGAATGCGGCGGCGAGATGAAGAAGCTGATCTCTTCGCCGGCCATTCAGTTCAAGGGCTCAGGCTTCTATAAGACCGACTATCCCAGCTCCTCGAGCGCGCGTCCGTCCTCCGAGTCCAAAAGCGACTCCAAAGCCGAAAGCACCTCCGACACGAAGTCGGAGACCAAGTCCGAAACCAAGACAGAATCCAAGTCCGAAACGAAGTCCGAAACGAAGTCCGAGAGCAAGAGCGAGTCGAAGGCGAGCGAATAGTTCACATGGACTTTGCTCCCGCTCTCCGGCAACCACAGGATCTCACCCGTAGAATTCTCGAGAACACGATGGGGAAAGCCCGAGACTTCAAGAAGCGCGCGGACACGATGCTCGAAGAGCTCTTCCTTGCGATGTTCGAAGAGATCGACACCGACAAGCTGCGCAAGGAAGTGGACGAGTTGCGCGAGCGTGCACCGGATTTCGCACCCGCGGCTCATGCCCGAGTTCTGGCTCGCCGCACGGCCATTCGTTGCGCCGCAGCGGGAGCCGTGACCGGTCTGCCGTTGGGGCTGGCCGCGCTGGGAACGCTCAGCGCTGACATCGCCTATCTCGTCTACCAGCAGTTTCGGCTCATCCTGGGGATCGCCACGATCTACGGTCATGAGCCTTCTTCGCGCGAGCGCTTCTCCGAGGCCATCTCGTGTCTTGCCTATGGCTCGGGCATCGGTGTCGGCAAGCACGGAATCGCCACGGTCCTCGGCGCGGCCGCAGTGCCCGGCGGTCTGCTCGCAGAACAGCTCGGCGCACGCTTCGTGCGCGATCGTCTGGCGAAGATGATCCCGTTCGTCGGTGTGATCTCCGGCGGCGCCTTGAACTACGCGGCCGTGTATGCCGTGGCGCGCAGCACGATCCGCTACTACGACGCGCGCGTGGACCCGAGCGTCGCCGACGAGATCTGGTCCGAGGGCGATCGCGAGCACGCCTGACCTTAGCCCGCATTTCTCACAGCCCTTCGTCGCGAGACAGCCGAGAGTGGCCTGGATGCGAGTCGAACGGCGATTTCGCGACGAAGGCATAGTTGACACTATGTTGAGGAGCGAAATCGTCGTTCGGCGAAGCAGGCAGGCCGCTATCGGCTGTCGTAGCAGAAGGGCTGTGAGAAATGCGGGTTAGGGCGCGAAGGCGCAGCGGCAGTGCGCAGGAATCGGGTTGCGGGAACGGGCTCCTCGACATCTGCAGAGACGCAGAGTTGTCCTCCCGCAAGAGCCTCGTTCTCCCTGCCCCCCGCGCCCTGCGCCCTGCGCCCTGATTCGCATTCACCCCACCCGCGAACGTCTGGAATTCACTCTCAGGGCTCGCGGTTTCCGGCCAGTGACAACGATGCCGAAATTCGAATACGAATCGCAGACGGAGGGCAATACCGCGTTCTTTGAGCGGCGCCGCCTACGCCGTGTTCGAATGATCGTGGAGCTCACGCTGAATCTCATCAGCAGTGATCGCACCGTTTCTCATCGCGAGGCACGGTGCCTCGTCGACTGTGCCCGCAAGGCCATCCTCGAGCTCTTCCCCGGATTCGAAGATCGCTATCAGTGCATCGTTCAGCCACACTTCGATCGCGTGCTTCATCAGCGCTGGCCGAATGAAGAGCTGCGATTCACCGACCCCCGCGAGCTCGTCAACTAGGGCGGCACGGCCGCCAGCGCTGGTTGGCATAGCCTTGGGCACGTACGGCAGCTTCGAGGCCAATGTACTTCTGTGGCGCGACAGATCACAGACACGCGACAGATCACAGACAACGGATAACCGACAACTGACAACCCGGTCAGCACCCAGCACCCAGCACCGGGTTTACGGCGCCCTCTTCGCGTCCCGCGCGATCTCCCGCAATTCGATTCCGGGAAAGGCCGCGCGTCGCGCGAAGACCATGGCGGCGTCGTCCGCGGCAATGAGTGCCCATAGCGAGCGTGGCCAGTAGGCCAACGAAGCATCCATCGTCGTGGGCTTGCCGGTGCGTGCGTCGATCACGTTGAGTGGCGCGCGGTACTCTTCGACTGCGAGATCGATCCGATACTTGCGCAGCAGCGCGTCCCATCGACGCTGATCCTCGCGAGCCGCCTGCCACTCCGGGATGAAGGCGCGATAGAGCTCGTTCCGTCCGTCCGTGAGCGTGCGCCGCTCGGGATAGAACGACCAGATGAGAAAGCCGCCGAACTGATCGGCGTTGTAGATGTTGCCTTTCAGCCCGCTGGCCTGCAGATGCGCCACGGCCTCGATCGGGAAGCGCTCCGGCGCCACTCCGAGACGACGATCGGCGGACAGCGCCACCATGGCGATGGCGATCGCCGATGCGGCGTACGCCAGCGCGGGCCGAACACGCGGAAGTGGGATCAGTAAGGGGAACGCCGCGAAGAAGAGAGGTTGGTTGCGGATGTGGCGCACCGCCAGAACGGCAAACATCGCCAGCAGCGCGATGCGCCACCAGTCACGCTTGGGAGCGATCGCGATGGCCGCGATGGCGAGAGCGATGGCTCCGTAGAGAATCGGGAAACGCGCGGGCAGGCTCGGAAGCCACTCGGCATTCACGAACGCGCCGCCGCTCACGAAGGCAGTGAGTTGGATGGGCGCGAGGATGGCCTTCCAACCATACGGATTCACGAGCAGCGCCAGCGCACAGAGGGCGGCCCCCGTGATGCGAGCGGCCACGCGAGGTTCCGGACTGTCCGTCTCTGAAGTCCGTGCTCCGAAGAACGCGATCACCGGAGAGAGCAGCGCCGACGGGTGTACGTTGATCCAGAAGGCAGTGAGCAACACACGCCCTGCGATCGAGCGAAGAGCGAGCGCCAGCACGACCAGCAGCGCGGCCACTCCCGAGGGCCGCAAGTCCAGGACAGGCATCGCGCCGGCGAAGGCGATGGCGGTCGCGAGCAGCGCCGCGGTCGTATCCGACTCGCGGCGGGCGGCCAGGAAGGCAATCGTGAAGATCAGCGCCGCCAGGAGGCCGCGCAGGACGGAAAGACCTCGCAGTCCGACCGCTTCGTGAGCCGCGTACAGCGCCGTCTCATAGAGCCACTCGCCGTCGATCCACTCGCTCTTCTCACTGGCCAGCGCGAACGGATCCGTCTGCGGCAGGGCGCGATGCTCGACGATCCAGCGACCGGTCGCCAGTTGCCAGAACAGGTCGTAGCTCCGGATCGCTCCGAATGCGGCCAGACCCAGCGCGAGAAAGAGTGCTGCCGGAAGGAATCGCACGCCACAGTTTAGCCCGCGTGCGAGCTCACTCCGTTCAGAGCGACTGCGCCCGACAACCCAACGATGCCTTGTCTGTCATCCTGAGCCGGCCCACGCCGCGCAGCGGCGCACTTGAGAACAAGAAACAGAATCTGCGTACCTGCCACGAGGGCGACCCCTCATCCGCCTTCGGCACCTTCTCCCCTCTGCGGAGGGGAGAAGGCTCTCGGTGTGTGCGCATCGCGAGCTGGAGTAGTTCATCGCGAGCGTGTGGAATCGAGAGCCTTCTCCCCCCGGCTTCTTGGGGGGAGAAGGTGGCCATCGGCCGGATGAGGGGGGCGATGCAGCCTCCGATGAGTTTGCATTCTGACCCTGCAAACACTGGAAGTTTCTTGGAAGCCGGCGGTGGGTGGGTGCGAAGGATTCCCTGCGGTAAACGATGCTCGCGCAGGTTGGAGAACGCCGCGGTTCTCGTACCCGCACGCTCATCGTTCCTCGTACGAGATCCTTCGCCGTCTACGCGGCTCAGGATGACAGGATTGGAAAGCCCCCGGCTTTCTGCACAGCCTCTGAGCACACGTAGCGCCGAGTCTCGAGGTTAGTCGTACAGAAGGCTCACCCTGAACCGAAAAACCGACAACGGACAACAGCGAGTCGAGAAGCCCGCTACTGAAGCCGCGCCAGTTCCACGTCGCCGTTCACTGTGACGATCTTCAGCTCGTGCTCTCCGCCGTTCACCTCACCCGACACGCGGCGGCTGCCGGGGTTCGAGTGGATGCTGAGCGGGAAGGAGGCTTCAAAGTCGCCGTTGACCTGCGAGAGGTTGACGGTGAAGGAAGCCGTCTGCGGCAGGGTGGCTTCGACGCCGCCGTTGACGGTCTTGAAGCGCGCACCCTGGAAGTCGCGCGTGAACTTGGCCTTCACGCGACCGTTGACGGTGGTGGCCTGCAGCTCGTGCAACCCCGCGGTCTCGATGTCGATCGAGCCGTTCACGGTCGCAGCCTCGGTTTGTCCATCCATGCCCCGCGTGGCGATCCGGCCGTTCACCGTGCTCACGGCAAGCGACACCGTGGCCGGCATTTTCAGCACGTAGTCGATCTGAACGTCGTCGTCGCCGAAGATCACGCCGAAGTCCCAGCCCTTGCGCTTGATCTCGCGGCGTCCGATGCGCAGCGTGTCGCCATCGAGGGTGGTCTCGAACAGGCCGTCGTTTTCCTGGCCTTTCTTGATCTCGAGATCGCCCTTGGCCGTGGCCAGCAGCGAGATCTCTCCGCCCGTCGACGCTTCGACGGTGATGCTTCCATCGACCTCGAAGACCTTGACCTCACGAATGGCGGAGGCCGGCCAGTTCCGTGTGATCGTGGCCCGTGATTCCTCGGAAGAGGCGCGCCGTTCGACATTGCAGCCGCTGGCGACGAGCGCCGCGGCCAGCATCAGGTAATAAAGGTTGCGGTTTGGCCTGTTCATACGACACCTATAGCCGGTTCTACGAGAACTGCCCCGTGAGGTTTCATGACCGACCACTCCCAAACCAAGCTCCTCCGGATCGCCGCCTTCCTGGTGGATGCTCTCTCCATTTCCATCCTGCTCGTCCTGCCGGCCTCGGCGGTCAGTTACGCGATGACCTGGACCGCGTCCCCGAAGGGCATCCAACTCGTCTGGTGGGGAGCTCTGGCCGTGCTCATGCTGGCGATGCTCTTTCGCGACGGCTTCCGCGGCCGCTCCGTCGGTAAGCATCTTCTGGGTTTGCGCCTGCTCACCCCGCGCGGCGAAGGCTGCGGCTACTTCCGCTCCGTGATCCGCAACATCCCCCTCCTGATCCCCGGCTGGAACCTCCTCGAGCTCGTGCTCGTCCTGGCCGGCAAACGCCGCACCGGAGACCGGATCGCACGCACCAGCGTCACCGAGGAGTGATTCACGACCCGTCAGCGACTAAACGGAGCTCGGCGAGTCGCTGCACGAATGCGTCTCGATGCGAGGTGCGCACCTCGAAGAAGAACTCGTTCTCGGCGCCGTATTGCTGCCCGGCCAGGAGCACCTCGGGCGGACTGACCAGACGATAGATGCTGCTGATCGCCTCGAACGGAACCAGCACGCGCACGCGCGAATAAAGGTAACGGTCGAGAGGGCTCACCGCGCGGAGAACCTCAGCAGCGGTGTCGCGGTAGGCGCGAGAGAGGCCGCCGGTGCCCAGTTTGATGCCGCCGTACCAGCGCACGACGATGACGCCCGTGTCGTGAAAGCCCGCGCCTTCGATCGCAGCCAGGATCGGCTTCCCAGCGGTGCCTGAGGGCTCCCCGGCGTCCGAGCTGCGGGACCGCGATTCAGCAAAGAGCCGGAAGGCCCAGCAGTGATGCGTGGCGTCGTAGTGCTGCTTCTGCGCGCGCTGCAATTCCGCGAAGAACGCCTCTTCGCTCGTCACCGGAAAGGCGATGCCGAGGAACTCCGAGCGCTCGATCTTCTGCCGGAACAGGACCGGTTCGGCGAGGGTGCGGTAGTGATCGGACATGTGTGGCGTGCGACCAGCCAGTCTATCCCGCGTCCCCGGAGCGCCGGCGTCCCCGCCGGCTGGCCCAGCGGCGTCCCGCCGCGGACGGGGGAACGCGAACCACCTCACGTTCGTGTTTCGCGCTTGCTCCCCACGGAGACGTTGCGATTGCCGCGCAGGAAGAACCGGAGCGGCCAGGCCGCGGCTTCGCCGGAGTTGTCGATGCCGACGCGCGGGCTCACGGCGATCGCGTCATCGCTCACATCGGGATCGCGATCGGTGATCCAGAGCGAGGAACCGCGAAGACTCTCCCCGTCCAGACGGCGGTCGACATCCAGGGCCATGCAGATCTTTCCTGGCCCGTTCATGAGCTCCCAGTCTTTCCTCGCTTTCGGTCTTCGTTCCCGCAGGACCTCGATGCCGCGCACAGGCTCCGCTCCACGCAGCAACACCGCCTCGGCCACGTCCTGCTCCTGCGTGACGACGTTCAGACACCAGTGCATCCCGTACGTGAAGTAGACATAGGCATGTCCCCCCTCCAGATACATCGACGCGTTCCGCGCAGAACGCAGTCCCCGCCGCGAATGCGAAGCCGGATCGTTCGCGCCGAGATAGGCCTCCGTCTCCACGATGCGGGCCGCGAGCAACTGGCCATGCTCCAACCGGCGCCACAACACACACCCGAGCAACGCCCGCGCGACCGACACCGTGTCCTGCAAGTAGAACGAGCGCGGAAGCTTCATGGATCAGAGGAGTCTATCGCTCGCGAACCCATCGGCCATACTCGTGCAAGTCACTGAAGATGTGCTGTCAGGCAACAGCCTACGCGCCCTTGCGATGGTCGAGATCGTCCTCGGTTACGTGCCGTCCGATGATCCTCAGCAACTCCTCCTGTACGCGCGGCGTGGCTCCGACGATGTTGCCGCGTTCCATCCAGCGCTGGCCTCCGGAGAAGTCGGTGACGATCCCGCCGGCTTCCTGGACCAGCAGCGCTCCTGCAGCGACGTCCCAGGCGGCAAGGTGCATTTCGAAGAAGCCGTCGAAGACCCCGGCGGCGGTGTAGGCCAGGTCCAGGGCTGCCGATCCCGCGCGGCGCACGCCCTTGGAGATGCGGATGATGTCCGTGAAGATCGCCACGTACGACTCCACATACTCTTGCGCGCGGAACGGAAACCCGGTCGCGAGGAATGAGCCCTCGACCGCGGCCTGGGAGGACACGTGCATCCGCGCATCTCCTCGAAACGCGCCGGCGCCGCGCTCGGCCGTAAAGAACAGATCGCGCAATGGCTCGTAGATGACCCCGGCGACTGTCTCGCCGTTGATTTGCAAAGCGATGGAGATGCTCCAGAACGGGAAGTGCTGGAGGTAATTGGAAGTACCGTCGAGCGGATCGATGATCCAGGTCCGCCCCGCGGTGGTGCCCGCGGTCATCCCTGATTCCTCGCCCAGGATGGCGTCTCCCGGACAGTGCGCATGGATGGCGGCCACGATGGCAGCCTCGCTTTCGCGGTCGGCCCGGGAGACCCAGTCGTGTCGTGCCTTGAGGTCCGCGTCGTCCTTGCCCAGGTTTTCCCAGTAGCCGAGGAGGATTCCGGCGCCGCGTTTCGCGGCCAGCTTTGCGATCTCGACGTCGTTCATTGCCGGCGGATTGTACCGGTGGAGCGGAGAACCTCGCGCAGTCCCCGGCCGGACCGGACGTACTTCACTGGCAACCGTTCAGGGGCAGCGCTCGCTCGCCAGCACGCGGATGCTCTGCGCCCCTCCGACCATCGCGGAAGCAAGGGCCTCGAGGTCGGCAGGCATGGGTAGAGGATCGTCGATCCACTTCGTTCTCGTGACCTGACCGCCCTCGTCGACGGTGAGGTCGTACTGGAAGCGATCGCAGCATGAGTTCTCGGGGATGTAGGAGTCCCGCCATGCGGACCGCTCGGCCGGCAGGACCGCTTCGACACGACGCAGCTCGTCGGGGGTGAGCGCAAACGTGCAGGGCCGGCCATCGGCCATCGTCACCTGGGCCTTGCCCTCCGAAACGACGGCAAACGTGCCCATCCCGCGTCCGGTCAGTCCGCCGCTGGTGGCGACTTCGACGCGCCACGGCTCGGTGGGACCCACCGCCGAGGCGGCGCAGCCGATGAGAAAGAGAAGTGACAGCGAAAGGGAAATCTTCATCATGCATTCTCCAACTTGTAGAAATTCGCCGTCGAAATGCGGGGAAAACGGCGGTTTCTTGCACGTGTTCGAAGCAGCATCGTACACTCGCCTCACCACACGAATGACCACGCATTCGACCTTTTTCCCGCGCCTCTCCTCGGCGAACGCAGCCTCCGGGAAAAGACTTGAGATGAAGGAGCAGGCTCATGGCCACTGTACCGAATGACAAACTGAAAGCTGCCGAGACCGCACTGACGCAGATCGAGCGCCAGTTCGGCAAGGGATCGATCATGCGGCTGGGGGCGAAAGAGTTCGCCGCCGTCAGCGCGATCTCCACTGGCTCGATCGGCGTCGACGCCGCACTCGGCGTGGGCGGCGTCCCGCGCGGCCGGATCATCGAGATCTTCGGGCCGGAATCGTCCGGCAAGACCACACTCTCCCTGCACATCATCGCCGAGGCCCAGCGCGCCGGGGGCCTGGCGGCATTCATCGACGCCGAGCACGCGCTCGACGCCGAGTATGCGAAGAAGCTGGGGGTCGACATCGACAACCTGCTGGTCTCGCAGCCGGACTCGGGCGAGCAGGCCCTGGAGATCGCCGAAGTGCTGGTGCGCTCCGGAGCCATCGACGTGATCATCATCGACTCGGTCGCGGCGCTCGTGCCGCGCGCGGAGCTCGAGGGTGAGATGGGTGATTCTCATGTAGGTTTACAGGCACGATTAATGTCGCAAGCCATGCGCAAATTAACAGCGATCATGGCGAAGTCAAAAACGTGCATCGTTTTCATCAACCAGATTCGTGAAAAAATTGGTGTCATGTTCGGCAACCCCGAGACCACCACGGGCGGCCGCGCGTTGAAGTTCTACTCCTCCGTTCGCCTGGACATCCGCCGCACCAACCAGATCAAGGAAGGCGAGGAAGTGGTCGGCTCCCGCGTGAAGGTCAAGGTCGTCAAGAACAAGGTCGCCGCACCTTTCCGCCAGGCGGAGTTCGACGTTGGCTACGGCGAAGGCATCTCCAAGACCGGCGAACTCCTGGACATCGGCATCGAGAACAAGATCATCGAGAAGTCCGGCTCCTGGTTCTCGTACGGCGACGTTCGCCTGGGCCAGGGACGCGAGAACGCCAAGCTGTTCATCAAGGACAACCCCGACCTGATGTCCGAGATCGAGGTCAAAGTCCGCCGCATCCTCGGCATCGGCGGCCCCGAGCTGACCGTGATCGAAGGCGGCGAGCCCGCCACTCCCGCCAAGCCGGAGCGCATGGTCCGGAAGTAGTCTTTCTCAGTCGTGAATTGCGGGCGCGGCCGGTTGGCCGCGCCCTTTTTTTGCCTCCAAAGGCTTTTCACCACAGAGGCACAGCGCGGGCTGCCGCCCGACAACCCAACGCAACATTGGCCTGTCATCCTGAGCGGGCGGTGGGATGGGGTGCGAAGGATCCCCTGCCGAAGCACGACACTCGCTCCGTCGGCAGGGGATCCTTCGCACCCACCCGCCACCCGCTCAGGATGACAGGAGGTTGTGCGCGCCGCGCGAAGAATTTCGTTGTTAGTAGTACAGAGGCACAGAGAAGATCAGGCTGACTTTGCTGATTTCGGGATGACAGGCCCGATTGCGTTGGGTTGCCCTCTCTGTGTCTCAGTGCCTCTGTGGTGAACGTCCCCTCGAGGCTAGTGCGCCGTGACGGTGTAAGAACCGTCGGGGGCTTGCTCGACGACGAGCTGTCGTGCTCCGTCGTTGATGAAGTCCTGGACGACCCGGCCCACTTCGGTGGCGGGGATTCCGGTGATCTCGCTCATTGTCCCACTCCCAATTCCTGCACGGCTTTCGCGCGCAGGAGCTCGAATTGACTGCCATTGAGGAACACGGCCACGCTCGTGGCGGCGGCGTTCTTCGCCAGCCAGGCTTCGAGGGTCTTGCGATTCCCCGGCGTGAGCCACGCGCGCAGTCGGTCGGCGTTGCTGTCGGAGCCGAAGACGGCGGTGCTTGCACCGATGGATTGGCCGGTGACGCGGGCGTGGGTAGGCAACGGTGGCCCGAGGGTGCCGGATGCGGTGATCGCGCGATCGAAGGCCAGGTAGCCGATGACCAGGGGCCGAGGGAACGTCTCGTTCATGGCCACACTGCGACTCGATGCCGAGGCGATGGTGACGTTGGCGCCTGGTGTGGCGGAGGCCACGCTCTGCGAGAGGCTGCTGATGACCGACGCGTAGTTCTTCGCGGTGTTCGCGGCCTCGGTGCTGTCGCCCGCGTCGAAAAGGGCGATGGACTTCGAGGCTCCCGCGTCGAGCCGGCCTCCGCGCGACTGGTTCGCGATCAGCGAGACGCTCACTCCTCCCGCGACGTACACCCGATACACCACACGCACGTAGTGCTGCGAGTGTTTGTCGCGTCCTCGCTTGTCCTTGTAAGTGGCCGGACCGAACTGCGAGAGAAACTTCTGGTTCTCCGCGGCCCACGTGTCGATCTGCGGGGAGAGCAGCGTGATGGGCAGGCCGTAGGTCGAGGCGTTGGAGACGTTCACGGTGCCGTAGGCGTCGCCGGTCTCGAGCAGGCTGAGTCCCACCGGGACGGATTGGATGGGGATGGCCAGCGTCGCGCCCGCGCCCTCCTTCACCTGGAACGTGTACGACGGGAAGGCCGCGCCGGGCGCGGTGCTCCAGGCCGTGAGCGGCGGTGCGGACGGAGGAGGCTGCGGGAACTGCCATTGCTTCGGCAGCACGGCCGTGTCCGCGATTCCGTAGGAGCCGTTATAGAACTGCTGCCAGCCGGTGGGCTGCACGCGTGCGATCACGTTGTCGAGCGGGAGGAAGCCGTCCTTCTCCAACTCGTCGACCTCTTCCTCCAGCGGCGCGGAGACGAGGAAGACGTCTCCCACCTGCAGATCCTCCGTGAGCGGGTAGACGGGCAAGACCTGGCTGGCGCGAATGGTCAGGCACCAGTCCTTGGCGACTCGGGAAAGCTGCTGGTCCCTTCGCTGGTCGACACTGCGGCACCCGATCAGGAAAACGGCGAGCGTAGCTGCCGCGAAGAAAGATTTATGCATTCGCGGAGTGTAGCGCACGCCGTCCCTTGACCGGTCTCTTCCGTTGCGAGCAGAATGGAAACTCAACACAAAATCTGCCCGTAGGAACGAGGGGGAAGTTCATGAAGACCCAGGTGCTGAGAACCCTGTTGTATGTCCTGGTGCTGACCGTCGCCGCGTTGGCGCTCCCCATGTTTGCCCAGGAGACTCCGCCGGCCACGGATCCCGCGACGGTGGAAGACCCGCCGAAGGTCTCCGAAGAGATGGTGGTCACGGCGCGAAAGCGCGAAGAAACCGTGCAGGACGTGCCAATGGCCGTGTCTGCGCCCAGCGAGCAGAAACTGCGCGACGTCGGCGCGGAGACGATCGAGGACGTGTCCGCCAATGTGGCCGGCTTCACGGTGCAGAACCTCGGGCCCGGACAGAGCCAGGTGGCCATGCGCGGCGTGTCCGCGGGCCAGATCGTGCGCGATCAGCCCGGCGTGAAGGAGCAGGTCGGCGTCTATCTCGACGAGTCGGCGATCTCGCTGTCACTCTTCACTCCGGACATCGACCTGTTCGACCTGTCCCGCATCGAGATTCTGCGCGGACCGCAGGGCACGCTCTTCGGCTCGGGCTCGCTGTCGGGCACCGTTCGCTACATCACCAACCAGCCGAAGCTCGGCGTCTCGGAGCAGGTCGGTGAGCTGACGCTCAGCTCGATCAGCGATGGCGGGATCGGCGGCAGCGCCAAAGCCGCCGTGAACGTGCCGCTCAGCGACACGGCCGCGATGCGCATCGTCGCCTATTACACGCAGTACGGCGGGTTCATGGACGCGGTGCAGCCCAACCTCTCCGTGAACGACGACGTCAACGGCGGCAATCGCGCCGGCGCGCGCGTGTCGTTCCTGGTCAAGCCCAACGACAAGCTCACCATCATTCCACGCATCCTCTATCAGGAAGTGGACATGGACGGCTGGAACCGCATCGACGCGTACAACATCCTGGCCAATCCCTACACCACCACGCGTCCCCAGGTGACCCTCGGCGACCGCCGCCAGTTCACGCAGATCGATGAACCGTTCACGGACGAGTTCCTCCTCGGCGACCTGAATCTGGCCTACGACATCAGCGACTCGCTGACCCTCACTTCAATCACGTCGTACACCGACCGCGACGTGCTGGTCGTCCGCGACGCGACGGCGCTCACGGGCAGCATCACCGGTGGCTCGTTCGGCGCTCCGGCCAGCGTCTACACGATCGACGCGCCGCTCGATGACGCCACGCAGGCCCAGGGCTTCACCCAGGAGCTGCGCCTCTCCGGCGAGCGCGGCGCGCTGCAGTGGGTGGCGGGCATCTTCTACACGGACACCACGCGCGACTACCAGCAGAACCTGCAGGTGCTCGGCTTCGAGGACCAGTGCCGCGTCGTGAGCTGCGGACCGCTCAGCGGTTTGCCCACCGCGGGCACGAAGCTCGCACTCAAGGACGAGCTGTACAAGTCGGACCTGCACTACGACTACTCGCAGAAGGCGGTCTTCGGAGAAGGTACGTGGAAGGTCAGCGATCGCCTCGACGTGACCGCCGGCCTCCGCTACTACGACTTCGAAGAGAGCCGCGAGCAGATCTTCGACGGTCTCTTCTCCGATCCGAACGACAGCGTGGGTACGGTGGGCGCGGACGGCTTTGCGCCGCGCGTCATCGCCAGTTTCAAACTGAACGACAACACGCGCCTGAATGGCCAGATCTCCAAGGGCTTCCGCCTCGGCGGCATCAACGATCCGCTGAACCGGCCGCTCTGCACGCCCGCCGACCTGGCCACGTTCGACGGCCTCTCCAACTGGGAGGACGAGACGCTCTGGAACTACGAGGTCGGTTCCAAGTCGTCGATCATGGGCGGTCGCGGCACGTTCAACGCCGCGATCTTCCGCGCGGACATCACGGACCTGCAGGCCACGGTGACCGCGGGCTCGTGCTCGTCGCGCGTCGTGTTCAACGTGCCGAAGGCGCGTAGCACGGGCGCCGAGATCGAGTTCGAGCTCGCTCCGACGGACAGCTTCGATTTCGCCATTTCCGCCAGCAAGGTCAACTCCGAGCTGCGCTCCACACTGACCTCCACCGACGGCGCGGGCAACGTCAGCGTCGTGGCCGGCATCGAAGAGGGCAATCGCCTGCCCACCGTCCCCGAGTTCCAGATGGCCGCCGCGGCCTCCTACCGCTGGCGCGCCAGCACGCTGGCCGGCTACGTGACGGGCGCCTACCAGCACGTGGGCTCCCGCTTCACGCAGATCGGCGACCAGGCCGCCGGCTTCGGCACGGTGAGCCTGAACTCGTTCGGCTCGCCCGGCATCGGCGGCCCGTTCACGCAGAGCACGTTCACGTTCGACCCGGAGCTTCCGGCCTACGACATCGTGAACCTGCGCGTCGGCCTCCTGAAGGGCAACTTCGACACCGCTCTGTTCATCAACAACATCACCGATGAGACGGCCCTCCTGGCCCTCGACCAGGAGCGCGGTACCCGCGCCCGCGTCGGCTACCTCACCAACCAGCCCCGCACCATCGGCATCAGCACCCGCGTCAATTTCTAGTTCTCTCCCAGGCCGGCAGTCTTCTCGACTGCCGGCCTTTCTCGCCCCTGCTCACCGCCAACCCAATTGTCGTGATGACCGTGGAGCGGTGGGCTTTAGCCCTCCGGGCGCTCGCGATGAGCGTGCCGAAGCCGCGTGAGGCTCTCGGGACACTGGTGCCGAAGCCGCGTGCAGCGTCCAAGCCTCGACGGCAGAGGGAAGTGCCTCGCGAGAGCCCGGTAGGCTGAAGCCCACCGCTCCACAGCAATCGTTCGTTCTGAAGGCAGCCAAGCGGAGAAAAGATGACGTTATCGCGACGGATGTTCGTGGGGGGGCTGGCCGCGATGCCGCTGGCTGCGAGAATGGACGGGATGAGTCTTTTCACGGGTGCGGCTCCGCATGTGGTGGTGGTGGGCGCTGGAGCGTTCGGAGGGTGGACGGCGTTGCACCTCCGCCGCCTGGGTGCGCAGGTCACGCTGCTCGATGCGTGGGGTCCCGGACACACGCGCGCGAGCTCCGGCGGCGAGACGCGTGTGATCCGCGCGATCTACGGGCCGGACCGCGTGTATGTCGAGATGGTGCGCCGCTCCTATGAGCTGTGGGAAAGCTTCGAGCCTTCACTTTATGTCGAGACCGGCGCGCTGTGGCTGCATCGCGGTGAGGATGCGTACGTCCGCTCTTCGGTGCCGATCCTGGCGGAGCTCGGCTTCCCGGTGGATCACATCCCGCTCGACGACGCCAAACGCCGCTATCCGCAGATCGACTTCGCGGGCGTGAAGTCTGCCTGGCTGGAGCGCCGCGCGGGCGCTCTGTACGCGCAACGCGCGTGCGTGGCCGTGCGCGATGCCTTCGTGGAAGCGGGCGGCGCGTATCGCATGGCGCAAGTGGAGCCGGGCCCGATCGAGAACGAGGCGATGCCGGCCATTCGTTTGTCGGACGGCTCGCAGCTCCAGGCGGATGTGTTCGTGTTCGCGTGCGGTCCGTGGCTCGGCAAGGTCTTCCCCGAAGTGATCGGCGGGCATGTGCGTCCCACGCGGCAGGAAGTCTGCTACTTCGGCATCCCTCGCGGCTCGGAGCGTTATGGTCCGAAGCAGTTCCCGATCTGGATCGACTTCGGCGAGCGCATCTTCTACGGCATCCCGGATCTGGACGGCCGCGGCTTCAAGGTCGCCGACGACACGCGCGGCGAGGACTTCGATCCCACCAGCGGCGATCGCACGCCCACACCGCAAGCCATCGCACGCGCACGAGGCCTCCTCGCCGAACGCTTCCCCGAACTGGCCAAGGCGCCGCTCATCAAAGCGGAGGTTTGCCAATACGAGAACAGCCCCGACGGCCACCTCATCGCCGACCGCCATCCCCAAGCCTCCAACGTCTGGCTCCTCGGCGGAGGCTCCGGCCACGGCTTCAAGCTCTCCCCCGCGATCGGCGAGATGGCCGCGCAGGCCATCCTCTCCGGGACCGCGATCCCTCCCTTGTTCGCCCTCGAGCGACTCCGCGAGCTCGGTTCGCGGTCCACTCAGTTCGAGCGCAAATAGGGGACGGATCACCACAGAGCCGGGACGCGAACAACCTGCAGTGTCGTGCAGAGGAACGGTTGCTGTGGAGCGGTGGGCTTTAGCCCTCCGGGCTCTCGCGAAACCCTTCCCCTCTGCCGTCTCGGCTTCGACGAAGCACGCGGCAGGCACGACAGTCCCGAGAGCCTCACGCGACTTCGGCGCACTCCTCGCGAGCGCCCGGAGGGCTAAAGCCCACCGCTCCACAGCGAAAGCCCACCGCTTCTAAACTGGCTGGTGAACGTCCCCTCTCGGCGCCTCACCGCGAAGGCTTCGACACGACGTACACCAGCGCACCGACGACCAGAGCGATCGCACCGGCGAGCAGCTTCTTGGCGTCGAGTGAGATGACGAACGTCAGCGCGACGAGGACGCCGAGGATGGGGATGATGAGGCCGGGGGTGCGGAAGCCTTCGTTGAGTTTGCGCAGACGCGGAACGGCGAGGCAGGTCGTGAGGTAGGTGGTCAGGCGGGCCACGGTGGAGATGAGTGCGAGCGTGGCGAAGGAGCCGGCCACGGCGAGCACGAGCGCCACGAGCGCGTGGATGACGATGGCCACAGTGGGCGTGTGGAAGCGCGGGTGGACGTACGAGATCGGACCCATGCGCCGGTCGCGACCCAGCGCATAGAGCATGCGAGAGCCCTCGAGCATCGTGCCCGAGTTCGTGCCGGCGATCGAGAGCAGCGTCCCGATGGTGATGATGAGCATGCCCGCGGGACCGATGAGCGCCGCGGCCGCGGAGGCGATGGGCGTCTCGGTGTGCGACAGATCCGGCAGCGCGGACATGGCCGCGAGCTGCGCGAGTGCGTAGAGCGCGGCGATGATCAGGATGCCGGCCAGAAGCGCCAGCGGGAGATCGCGGCGCGGGTTCTTGTACTCACCCGCGGGCACGCCGAGGTTCTCGAAACCCGCGTAGGCGAAGAGCATGAAGAGCGCGGCCTCGCTCCAGTCCGTGCCCGGGCCGGGCAGCGTGAACGAGCCCGGCAACGGATTCGACTTCCACACAACCAGCGCCAGGATGATGAACCCGATGAGGGGCACGAGCTTGCCGAAGGTGAAGACGTAGATCGACGCGGCGCCGTACTTCACGCCCAGGTAATGGATCGCGGCCAGGAAGACGATGATCCCCACGATCACCGCGGAGCGGGCCATGCCCAGCTTCAGAGCGGGGAAGAGCAGCCCCAGAGCGAGCACCATTCCATTGGACAGCGACGCCAACGAAGTCACGCGCGCGATCCAGTTCATCCAACCCGTCTCGAAGCCGATGAAGTCGCCGAAGGCCGTCTTCGCGTACAGGTACGCCCCGCCCGGCTCCGTGAAGTGGCTGGCGGCCTCGGCGAAGTTCAGCGCGAGGATGAACACGGGGATCGCGAACAGCAACGGCGCCCAAAGCGAGAAGGGGCCCAGCAGTTTGAACGACTGATGGGGGAGGAGGAACACGCCGGAGCCGACGACGGCGTTGATGCACATCGCCACCAGTCCCCAGAACCCGATCGTCCGAATGAGTTTTCCGCTGTCCACTGGTGTCGTTGGGGGGTTCATTGGGGGTTTCATGGGCGATGGCCTTTCCCGCGAATGCTGCGGCCCGGCAGTTTTCCGGTCATCACTCCGCCGCGCAGAACCGGGACGCCGTTCACCACGACGTCGCCGACTCCCACGGAGAAATGATGCGGATCTTCGAAGGTGGACCGGTCGAGGATGGTCTCGGGATCGAAAACGACGATGTCCGCAATCATGCCCGATCGCAGCAAGCCGCGGTCATGAAGATTCGCGCGCAGCGCGGCCTGGGAGGTCATCTTGCGCACGGCTTCTTCGATGGTGAAGAGTTTCTCGCCGCGCGCGTAGTGCCCGAGGACGCGGGGGAAGGTGCCGTAGGCTCGGGGGTGGATGGAGGTGTTCTCAGCGCGGGCGGCCGCGGTGGGCGAGCTGCCGTCGGAGCCGACGGACACCCACGGTTGCCGCAGCGCGTAACGTACGTCGTCTTCATTGATGGAGAAGTAGATGACGCGGGGCGAGATCTCGTTCTCCGCGAAGATGGTCATCAGCGCTTCCTCCGCGCTGGTGCCCATCAGCTCCGCGATCTGCTCGACGTATTTTTTCTCGTACGGATCCTGGGCGTGGTTGAAGATCTGCGAGACATAGATGCCCCGCTCGCCCCGACGCGCCACCTGCGCCCGCAGCGCCTCGGCGATGCGCGCGCGATCGTCGGGCTGGCGCAGCCGTTTGCGGAACTCGTCATAGCCGCCCTCCATCGCCCAATCCGGCGCGAGGGTCGAGAGACTGGTCGACGACGCCGCGTACGGATAGATGTTCGCGGCCGCGTCGATCCCTTCCGCGCGGGCGGCGGCGATGCGGTCGATGATCTGCGGCATGCGTCCCCAGTTCGGACGCCCGCCGATCTTGAGGTGCCAGATGTTGACGGGGATCTGCGCCTCGCGTCCGATGCGGAAGGCCTCGTCCAGCGCGCTGTCGATGCGGTCTCCTTCGTCGCGGATGTGCGAGAAGTAGACGCCCCCGTGCCGGGCCGCGACGCGCGCCAGGTTGACCAGCTCGTCGGTGGTCGAGTACATGGCCGGGACGTAGATGAGGGAAGTGGAGAGGCCGATGGCCCCCTCGCGCATGGCCTGGTCGACGATGGCCTCCATCTGCCGCATCTCGTCCGCGGTGGGAGCGCGATTGACGTCGCCGATGACCATCGAGCGGGGATTGGACGCACCCACGAGCAGCGCGAAGTTGATGCCCGCCCCACGGCGATCGAGCTCGTCGAGGTAGTCGCCCAAGGTCTGCCAGCGATCTCCCCGAGCGACGCGGTCGATGGGATTCGGACCGGGCGACGTGCCTTCCCCCGCGACCTCGGTGGTCACGCCCTGCCGGACTTTGGCCTCCAGTTGCGGATCGGCAATGGCCGTGTACTGCGACCACCCCAACAGGTCGATGAATCCCGGCGCGACCATGCGCCCGTTCGCGTCGATGGTCGACGTCGCGGGAATGTCGCGCAGATCGCCGATGGCCACGATCCGATCGCCCCGGATCCCCACGTCCCCCCGAAACCAAGGCGACCCCGTCCCGTCCACGATCCTGCCATTGGCAATCTTGAGATCGAGCATGGCTCTTTCGGTGGCCATGAGTGTGGGTTTGGTCGTGGTGGTGCAGTTGGTAAGAGTCATGGCAATGATGATGGCAACGATGGTGGCAAGCAGTCTTCGAGTCGACGCGTCTCCGAGTCGACGAGGAGCGTGACGCCTGGGCCTCGACGACTCGATTGCTCGACGACTCGAAGACTGTGGGGCCATCGGCGCCAAAAGGACGAAATCGTGAGTCGTCACGCCATCCCCCGAAACAGATCCTCGAACTGCTGGCCTTCGCGGATGATGCGGGCCTGGTCTCCGTCGACGAGGATCTCCGGGGGGAGCAGGCGGGCGTTGTAGTGCGAGGCCATGGAGAAGCCGTAGGCGCCGGCATCGCAGAAGGCCAGGAGGTCACCCACGCCGATGGCGTCGATGGGGCGCGTGGCCGCGCCACCGCTCTCGCGTGTGAAGACGTCGCCGGACTCGCAGATGTTGCCCGCCACGACCACGTCTTCGCGTTGTGCGGTCTCCACCCAGTTCTCCCGCAGCGACGCGTTCGTGCCGCGCGAGGCGTTGAGGATGTGGTGATACGCGGAGTACTTCGACGGGCGGGCCAGGTGGTTGAAGCCCGAGTCCACGCCCACCCATTCCTCACCCGCGCTGATGCGTCGCGTCGTGGCTCGCGCCAGCAGCAGGCCGGATTGCGCGACCAGGTAGCGGCCCGGCTCGAGGATGGCCGTCAGGCCTCGCTCCCGCATCATCGGTCCGGCGATGCGCGTCAGTTCCGTGCCGTACTCGGCGATGGGGAACTCCTCCTCGCCGGGCTTGTAAGGGATGGAGATGCCGCCTCCGAAGTTGATCCAGTGCAGGTGGTGAAAGGACGGTGCGAGCTCGAGCAGGCGTCGCGCGGCTTCGATGAGTGGCGAAGGCTCGGTGACGCCGGAGCCGATGTGGGCGTGAATCCCCACCACCTTCCGGCCCGTGTCTTCGATCACCATCCGGGCATCGGCGAGCTCCGCCGTGTCGATCCCGAACTTGACGCTGCCCCCCGCCGTGACCACGTCCGCGTGATGCCCGGCGCCGATGTCGGGATTGACCCGCAGGGCGATGGGATTGGGCAGAGCGGAGGCCAGCACGCGGTCGATCTCCGACATCGAGTTGACGTTGATCACGATGCGCGGGTCGGGGATGTCCCGCAGGTCCTCGTCGGAGACGTTCGAGCATGTGAACCAGATCGAATCGGCCGTGAACCCCGCCCGCATGGCCAGCCGGATCTCGCCCGGCGACACCGCGTCGCACCCGAACCCCTGTTCCTGCAGCATGCGCAGGATGGTCAGGTTCGCATTCGCCTTCATCGCGTAGAAGGGACGGAAGGGCAGGCCTGAGAACGCGCCACGCACGCGCTCCATCTGCCGGCGGATCACCGCCGCGTCATACACGTACAGCGGCGTGCCGAACCGCGCTGCCAGATCTTCCGTGGAGAGACTGCCGATGTGCAGGACGTTGTTTTGATACTCCATGAGCGCGCGAGAGTATAGCGGTCGGAGGGAGCGCGGGCTCCGCTCGCCAACCGAACGCAATGGTGCCTGTCGTCTCGAGCTCGACGCTTCCAAGAAACTCCCAATGTTTTCCAGGGTCAAAATGCACACTCATCGGAGGCTGCATCGCCCCCCTCATCCGGCCGTTGGCCACCTTCTCCCCCCAAGAAGCCGGGGGGAGAAGGCTCTCGATTGATGACTCTCGCGATGAACCGCTCCTAATCGCGACGCACACACACCGAGAGCCTTCTCCCCTCCGCAGAGGGGAGAAGGTGCCGAAGGCGGATGAGGGGTCTCCCTCGTGGCCGGCACGCAGCACTCTGTTTCTTGCGCTCAGGAGCGCCGCGCGCGGCGAGGCCTGGATCGGGATGACAACCACTCATCTGGAACCGTCCCCTCCCGGCAACCCTATAATGCGCCCCACATGCAGGCCTACCTCGACCTGATGCGCACCATCCTGGACTCGGGCACGCCGAAGACCGATCGCACGGGCACGGGCACGCTCAGCGTCTTCGGCTACCAGATGCGCTTCGACCTCGAGGCCGGGTTTCCGCTGCTGACCACCAAGAAGTTGCACCTGCGCTCCATCCTTTACGAACTGCTCTGGTTCCTGGCGGGCGACACGAACATCCGCTTCCTCAACGAGAACAAGGTCACGATCTGGGACGAGTGGGCGGATGCCGGCGGCGAGTTGGGGCCGGTGTACGGTTCCCAGTGGCGGTCCTGGTTCACCGCGGACGGACGGCATGTCGACCAGATCTCCAACGTCATCGCCGAGATCCGCCGCAATCCCGACTCGCGACGCCTTCTGGTCAGTGCCTGGAACGTGGGGGAGCTCGAGAAGATGGCCCTCGCTCCGTGTCATGTGATGTTCCAGTTCTACGTCGCGGACGGGCGCCTCTCCTGCCAGATGTATCAGCGCAGCGCCGACGTGTTCCTGGGCGTCCCCTTCAACATCGCCTCCTACGCGCTGCTCACCATGATGGTGGCCCAGGTCTGCGACCTGAGGCCCGGCACCTTCGTTCACACCCTCGGCGACGCGCATCTCTACTCGAATCATCTCGAGCAGGCCCGCGAGCAACTGGCGCGCGCACCGCGCCCGCTGCCCGTGATGCGTCTCAACCCTGCCGTCCGCTCGATCCTCGATTTCAAGTTCAGCGACTTCACTCTCGAGAGCTACGATCCCCATCCCGCGATCAAGGCGCCCATCGCCGTATGAACCTCTCGATGATTGCCGCACTCTCCTCGAACAACGTCATCGGACGTGGCACCGAGATTCCCTGGCGCCAGTCGACGGATCTCAAGCGCCTCAAGTCCATGACCATGGGTCATCACATCATCATGGGCCGCAAGACGTTCGAGACCCTGAGCAAGCCACTGCCCGGCCGGATCAACATCGTCATCACGCGCCGCAGCGATTACGCCCCCGAGGGCGTGGTCGTCGTGCACTCCCTCGAAGAGGCCGTGCAGATCGCGGCGAGGGCGGGGGAGACGGAGGCGTTCATCGCCGGCGGCGGAGAGATCTTCGAACAATCCATGCACCGCGCCGACCGCATGCACCTCACACGCGTTCATGCGGAGATCGAAGGCGACGCGTTCTTCCCGGAATTCGACGACGTCTCCGAGTGGCACCTCATCGACGCCGAGCACTTCGAGGCCGACGAGAAGAACCAGTATCCCTACTCGTTCCTCACCTACGAACGCGCCGGCAACGCAGGCCACGCCATCCCCGAAGAAGGCTGATTCTGCCTGCCGCGGGGGGACGTTCACCACAGAGGCACGGAGGGGTTTGTAGGTGCGGTGTCGCCAGAGCGGCTGTGGAGCGGTGGGCTTTAGCCCACCGGGCTCTCGCGAAACACTTCCCCTCTGCCGGCGCGGCGCCTGCGCTGCACGCGGCTCTCGGCACGAGCCGACCGAGAGCCTCACCCGGCTTCGGCCCACTCCTCGCGAGTGCCCGGTGGGCTCAAGCCCACCGCTCCACACGTTGGCCGTCGATCACGTAGCGATGACCGTTTGAGCGCTGGGGCGGTGCGAGCCGCGCCACCAGCCGATGAGGCCGGACACGGGGCCCAGGAGCCAGTACATCAGGCCCGCCCACCTCACGGCCGGTCCATGCGCAAGGCCGCCCACGACCGCGGACGCCACGCCGATGATGACGTAGGACGAGTACATGATCATGCTCGTGTTCGTGTCGTAGAGCTCGACCTCGTTCAGCTCGAGCTGCTTGCGCTTGCGCTTGGCGTGGGCATAGAGGGCCACGAAGAGGGCGAAGATGCCTGCGAAGCCGAGGCCGTAGATCACCATCAAGATGGATCCGTCCGCGCCGACGTTGATCTCGCCGGTGACCAGGGCGAACATGAACTTCAGCGGATAGGTGTAGAACAGGACCACGAAGAGGAGGACGGTATTGAGCGCGATGGTGAGCTCGTCGGTCAGCGCGTAGCGGCGGAAGAACGTGTGATGAACGTGCCAGACCCAGGTCAGGATGGCGAAGCAGATCGCGAACGCGGGAAAGCCGCGCATGGTCTCCATGAGTTGCTCGAAAGTCTTCGGCACTTCCAGCGATACGACGATCAACGTCAGCGCAAATCCGAAGACGACATCGCTGAAGGCCTCGACGCGACTGACCTCGCGGCCCCGCAGACGGAACGGAACACTGTCGGACATGCCCTCAAGGTAAGCGACGCGCGGGTATTTGTCAGTTGACGATTGTCATGGATTGGTTGTTAACGGTTTGCCTGGGATGGCATCTTTGGTGGGCAGGGCTGGAATCAGGGCGCTGAAGGAAGAATGATCGACGGCATCGAAGACGGCTTGGTGCGTGCCTCACGCGACGGCGATCGCTCCGCGTTCGGGCGTTTGTACACGCGCTACAGCCGCATGGTGCATGCGATCGTGCTGGCGCGCGTGCCGGCGGGGGAGGCGGACGACCTGGTGCAGGACGTGTTCGTTTCGGCGCTGCGGCAACTTCATGCGCTTCGCGACGAGCATGCCTTCGGCGGCTGGCTGGCCGCGATCGCACGCAACTGCGCGAACGGGTTCTACCGCGGGGCCGTGGAAGTGGAGGAGCTGCCGGAGCTGGTCACGCACTCGCGGCAGGAAGAAGAACACGAGGCGCGGCGCGCGTTGGCCGCGATCCGCGTGTTGCCCGAGGCTTATCGGGAGACATTGATGATGCGGCTGGTGGAAGGCATGACCGGCCCGGAGATCGCGGCTCGCACGGGGCTCACGCCCGATTCAGTGCGCGTGAATCTGCACCGCGGAATGAAGCTCCTGCGCGAAGCGCTGGAAAGGGGGAACGGGTGAACGACGACTATCTGTGGGATCGGAGCGGAGAGCCCGATTCCGAAGTCCAGCGGCTGGAGGCCTTGCTCGGCCGCTACCGCCACGACGCGCCTCTGCGTCGCCGGCGCCCGTGGCTCGCGCTCGCGGCGTTGGCGGCGGGCCTGGCGATCGTCATCACGGGCGGAGTGTTCGGGTATCGCTTCTTCTGGCCCGCGGGCGAGGCCTGGCCCGTCGCGGCGGTGACCGGCACGCCGACGATCGATGGCCGCCCGATTCACGGCGAAGCTCGACTGGCGATCGATCAGGAATTGCGCACGGATGCGCAGTCGACGGCGCGCGTGCAGATCGCGCGCGTGGGAGAGCTCGATGTCGGACCGGGCTCACGCCTGACGCTCGTCACGACGAATGCCGGCCGTCACCGTCTGCGCCTCGATCAAGGCACGATCTCCGCGCGCGTTTGGGCGCCGCCGTTCACGTTCTCCGTGCGCACGCCCGCGGGCCTGGCCAGCGATATCGGCTGTGTCTTCAGCGTGCAGTACGAGGGGGACACAGGCCGGGTCCACGTCACCTCGGGATGGGTCGACTTCGACGGCGAGTCGCGCTCCGCCCTGATTCCCGGCGGCGCGATCACGGAGTTGCGCGGCGACGATCCGGGCACCCCGTTCTACGACGACGCCACTCCCGAGTTTCGCGCCGCATTGCACGCCTTCGACTTCCAGCACGGACCCCTCACGCCGATCTTCGACGCGGCGCGACCCCGCGACGCGATGACGCTGCTCCACCTCCTCGAACGCGCGCCCCGCTCCGATCGCGCGGTGCTCTTCGACGCGCTGACGAAGCTGGCCCCCGCGCCGAAAGGCGTCACGCGCGAAGGGATCCTCGACCGCGACCTGGCCATGCTCGACCAATGGCGCCACGCGCTCGGCCTCGGCGGCGTGAAGAAGTGGTGGCTCCAATGGCGCGACGCGCTGTAGGCCGGCACGGCCGGGCGCTCCGAGGCGCCGGCCGAAGAGGAGCGCCGGCGTCCGCGCCGGCTGGCCGTGCGGCGTCCCGCCGCCCGCAGGGATTCGCGCCGAAAGCAACCATCGCAAGACGAGCGTCTTTCGCGAGCAGCGCGCTTCCCCCGCCCGGGGCGAGGACGCCCCCCGGCCAGCCGGCGGGACGCCGGCGCTCCGACCTCTCGTTAACACTCGGGGCAGAGACGCATCTTCTCGGGCATGAACATCATGCTCGTGCTCGTCCTTGCTGCCACGGTGTATCGCGCGGAGCCGGTCAATGGGACGGTCGGCTTCTCCATCATGAAGTGGGGAGTGATCAAAGAAGAGGGGACCTTTCGCGAGTTCAACGCGGACATCGTGTTCGATGAGAAGAACGCGGCCGCCTCGCGGGTGGCGTTCGACGTGGAGGTCGACAGTGTCGACACGAAGAACGAAGGTCGTGACAAGACGTTGCGCTCCGAGCACTTCCTCCACGCGAAGCGCTATCCGCGCATGACGTTCCGCAGCACGAAAGTCGTGCCGCGCGGCAAGGACCTGGCGGACGTCACTGGCAATCTGACCATCCGCGGTGTGACCCGGAGCGTGACCGTCCCGGTTCGCCTGCTCGGCGTCTCGAAGAGCGATGGCCATCGGCGCGCCGGCTTCGAGACCTCGTTCGTCATCAAACGCCGCGCCTTCGGCGTTACCGGCGGGGGCTGGACGGCCGAGTTTCCCGGCGTCCTCGGCGAGGACGTGACCATACGCATCATCGCCGGCGGTGTGAGCCGGTAGTGTGAGGAGTCTCGACGCGCGACGCGTGCTAATCTCCCGCGCCTGATGATCATTCGGTCTTATGACGGCAAAGAGCCCCGGTTCGGTCAGCGTGTGTTCGTGGCGGAGAACGCGGCCGTCATCGGAAACGTGGAGTTGGGCGACGACGTGTCGATCTGGTTCGCGACCACGGTGCGCGGCGACGTGAACGCCATCCGCATCGGCGCGCGCACGAATGTGCAGGACAACTGCACGATCCACGTGACGCACAACGACTGGGCGACGCTGATCGGCGAGGACGTGACCATCGGCCACGGCGCGATCGTACACGGCTGCACCGTACAACGCGGCGCACTGATCGGCATGGGCTCCCGCGTGCTGGACGGCGCGGTGATCGGTGAGAGCGCGATGGTCGGCGCGGGCGCGCTGGTCCCCGAGGGGATGCAAGTCCCTCCCCGCACCCTCGTCCTCGGCGTCCCCGCGCGTGTCAAGCGTCCGCTCACCGACGAAGAGCTCGCCCACCTCGAGCTGTCGTGGAAGCACTACGTCGAGTACAAGAACCGGTACCTCGCGGGGTAGGCGGTCCATGACACCCTTCCTCACGATCCACGACACTCCGGTCTACGTCGGGCGCGATCTGCTCGATCGCGTGGGGGCGCTCGTCGACGTGCGTGGTCGGGTGTTCGTGATCACCTCGGAGGCATTGCGCGATCGGTTTGGGGAACGCGTGGCGGCCTCGTTCTCACCGAAGGCCGAGATTCTGACGGTGGCGGAAGGGGAGGCGAACAAGAGCCTGGCCACCGCGAACGACATCATCACGCAACTCCTGGAGCGGGGCGCGAAGCGCGACTCCGTGGCCGTGGTAGTCGGAGGCGGGATGATCGGCGATACCGCGGGATTCGCGGCCTCGATTTTCCTGCGGGGCATCGACCTCATTCATGTGCCGACGACTCTGCTGGCGCAGGTCGACAGCTCAATCGGCGGCAAGCTGGCTGTGAATCATCCGAAAGGGAAGAACCTCATCGGCAGCTTCTATCCGCCGCGCGCGATCGTCTCGGACCTCTCCGTCCTCGACTCACTGCCAGCGCGCGAGCGGCTCAGCGGTTTGTACGAAGCACTCAAGGGCGGGGTGATCGCGGATCCGGAGTTGTTCGTCCTGTTCGAGCGCGGCAATCCCGACGTCGATGACGTCGTGCGCCGCGCCATCCGCGTCAAGGCGGAGATCGTCACGACGGATGAGAAGGAAGCCGATCTGCGCCGCCTGCTCAACTACGGCCACACCATCGCGCACGGCATCGAGGCTGCGCTCCACTACGAAGGCATCACGCACGGAGAAGCCGTGGCCTGGGGCATGATCGGCGCGAACGCGATCGCCGTCGAGCGGGGATTGCTCGCCCCCGACGAGGCGACCCGCATCGATCGCACCATCCTCGCCTACGAGCCCACGACACTTCCCGTTCTCGACCGCGACCAGGTGCTCGCCGCCACTGAACACGACAAGAAGAACACCGGAACGGCTCGCGTGATGGTCTTTCCCCGGCGAGTGGGCGAGTGTGTGGTCGTCTCGGACGTGACTCTCGAAGAGATCGCGTTTGGCTTTGATCGCGTCGTCCAAACGGCTCTTCGCCAAAGCGGCGAGAATTCTTCGCGCGGCACACACAACCCCCTGTCATCCTGATGAGCCGGCATGTCAAGAGCGAACGGTTGCTGTGGAGCGGTGGGCTTTAGCCCTCCGGGCTCTCGCGAGGGACTTCCCCTCTGCCGTCTCGGCTTCGACGATGCACGCGGCTTTCGGCACGAGAGTCCCGAGAGCCTCACCCGTCTTGGCACACTCATCGCGAGCGCCCGGAGGGCTAAAGCCCTCCGCTCCACAGTTTGTCTTCAATGTTGGATTGACGGCGCAGCTTTTCGCAGATCACGCCGCGCGTTTGACGGGCAAACGTAACACCATGCTCGTGCCGACGCCTTCGATGGAGGCCACGCTCACTTCGCCGCCGTGGGCTTCCACGACTTGCTTGACGATGTAGAGGCCCAGGCCGGTGCCGGCGCCTCCGCGGAGCGACTTCTTGCCGCTCTGCTTGTACTTGGCGAAGATTTTTTCGAGATCCTCCGCGCGGATGCCCATGCCCGTGTCGGTCACGGTGATGACGATGGCTTCCGGGGCGTCGTTGTTGCGGACGATCTGCGCGCCCACGGAGATCAGGCCCTTCTTCGGAGTGAACTTCAGTGAGTTCGAGATCAGGTTGATCACGGCCTGGGTCAGCTTCTCGACGCTGCCGATGATCTGGGGGATGTCGCGGCCGTGGGCGCTGAGGAGAAAGACCTCATCGCGCGCGGCCACGGACTGGAGACTGCGTACGGCGCGCTTGAGCACGCCCGCCACGCGTACCGGCTCGCTCTCGATGACGAAGTTTCCGGACTGGATCTTGGAGAAGTCCAGGAGCTCGTTGATGAGGTTCATCATCCGCTCGGACTCGCGGTAGGCCTCCTGCAGGAGGTCCGCGTAGAGAGACTCGAGCTTGGCGCCCTCCTGGGAGAGCACGAACTCCAGCGTGCCCTGGATTCCTGAGAGGGGACCGCGGAGATCGTGAACGATCTGGGCCGTGAAGTCCGACTTCGATTGCTCAGCCTCGAGCTGACGCGTCACGTCCTCGAACGACAGCGCCACCGCCGGACCTTCATCGCCGGGCAGTTGTTCGTCGAGGCGCATGATGCTGTCGATGCGGAAGATGCGGCCTTCGATCTCCACGTCGATGGCATCGGTGGCGCCGAGGAAGAAGCCCTGGAGCCAGCCGCGCTCGCCGGCCACTGCGCGGGCCGCCTCGCGAATCCAGTCCACCGCATCGGAGCCGAACGCTTCGTCGAACGCGCGATTGCGATAGCGGACCGCTCCGTTCTCGGCAATCGCCGCGATGCAGGTGGGGAGCTGGTCCAGCAAAGCCAGTGCGAAGTTCATTGCGGCACCACGATGGCACGCTCCTGCTGCAGTTTCGCCAGGATGAAGATGGTGGTGAACGGGTCGAAGGGGCTGAGGATCATCAGCTTCTGGATGTCGAATCTGCCGTCGATGAGAGACACGAGATATCCCTCCTGAGCATTGAGATTGAACCGCTCGAAGTTCGACAGGAACTCGGGGCTCATCTTCGGGACAGCCTGAACCCCGCGGGGATGGGCCAGAAAATCACGCACGATCCCATTGCGCACGATCTCCAGGTATCCGCGCAGAGAGAGATCCTCCGGATAAGCGCGCCGCGCTTCCATGAGCTTGGCATGTGTGTGCCACACGCCGTGCTGCTTGAGGGACTCCGACACCAGCCTGGGCCAATCGGGTCGAGCCGGTGTGACGGGGGAGGGAACGGACATTCGGCGGGATTGTACTCGGCGTGCAGTTCCAGCGGGTTGTCAGTTGTCGGTCATCGGTTGTCTGCGCCTGATCGCGTCACGGAAGGAGCACCCACAACCGAGAACCGACAACGGACAACAGAGAGTCGGAGCGGACACTCTCTGACGTAAGATGACTGCGTGAGCAGCGACCATCAACTCACCCCCGCCTCCCCACCGTCGCGGCGCAAGTCGCGCCTGCTGATGCTGCTGTTCGCGGTCGTGCTCGGCGTTCCGGCGGGCTTTCTGTTCGCGCACGCCGTGCGGATGCCGGCGGTCAAGAAGCTGGCCGACTACCAGCCGGCGATCATCACGCGCATCTATGACCGCAATGGCGTGGCCTTCGCCGAGTACTCGATCCAGAAACGGATCGTCGTCCCGAAGCGGGACATGGCGGACTCCCTGGTGAAAGCGATCATCGCAACCGAGGATGCCGAGTTCTATCGCCATGGTGGCGTCGACCCCAAAGGCATTGCCCGCGCGGCACTCAAGAACATCCTCGAAGGGCGCAAGGCGCAAGGCGCATCCACACTCACACAACAGCTTGCCAAACAGGTGTTCCTCACTCCCGACAAGACCTTCCGCCGCAAGATCAACGAGATGTTCCTGGCGGTGCAGATCGAGAAGGACTTCACCAAGGACCAGATCTTCGAGCTGTACGCGAATCAGGTCTACCTCGGCCACGGAGCCTACGGCGTTGAGGCGGGCTCGCGGCTCTACTTCGGGAAGCGGGCCAAAGAGCTGACTCTGCCCGAGGCGGCCGTGATCGCGGCGCTCATCCGCTCTCCGATGTATTACAGCGCCATCACCCATGCCGATCGCGCCAAGCAGCGGCGCGACTATGTCCTGGGCCGCATGCTCAAGGAGAAGTTCATCAGCCCCGAGGAATGGGCGCAGGCCGTGGGCGCTCCCATCGTCCTGGGCACGTTCAAGGAAGAAGCCCCGCACGTCGGCGCGTATTTTTCCGAAGAGATCCGCCAATCGATCGAGAACGATCCGCGCTTTGGTGTGGAGAACCTCTACCGGAGCGGCCTCAAGGTCTATTCGACGCTGGATCTGCAGACTCAGCAGATCGCGGAGGGAGCGTTGCAGCGCGGCCTGCGTCGCTTCGACAAACGGCGCGGCTTCCGAAAGCCATCCCGCAATCTCGTCACGGAAGGTCTCGATCTCGAGGCCTATCGCGACCCGAGCTGGAGCAACGAGGAGCTGGCGCTGGAGAAGCTCTATCCGGCCATCGTCATGGAAGTGACGCAGGACAAGGTCACGGTGCGCCTGCATCGCGAGCGCATCGAGCTCGCGCCCGCGGGCTGGGCCTGGACGAAGAAGAAAACGATGAGCGGCGTCCTGCAGCGGGGCGACGTCGTCCACGTGCTCAGGCAGGAAGACTCCAAGACCAAGGTCCAGTCCTGGAGGCTCGACCAGCTCCCGCTCGTGCAAGGCGCGGTGGTGGTCCTGGACGTGAAGAGTGGCGAGATCCGGGCACTGGCCGGCGGCTACGATTTCCAGCAGTCGAAGTTCAATCGCGCCGTGCAATCCCGCCGGCAGACCGGCTCCTCGTTCAAGCCCTTCGTCTACGGCGCCGCGTTCGAGAGCGGTCTCACTCCGGCCGACACGCTCTTCGACGCGCCGGTGGCCATTCCGGTCGGCAACCAGACCTATTCGCCGAAGAACTACTACGGCAAGTACGCGGGCATCGTGACCATCCAGCGCTCGCTGGAGCTGTCCATCAACGTCCCCGCGGTGAAGACCTACATGATGACCGGCGGCGACAAGGTGATCGACTTCGCCCGCCGCTGCGGCATCACCGCCGATCTCCCCCAATACCCCTCGCTCTCCCTCGGCGCGGCCGGCGTGTCCCCGCTGGAGATGACCGCGGCCTACAACGTATTCGCCAACAACGGCGTCTACATCAAGCCGCGCTACGTCCGGAAGATCTCCGACCAGACCGACCGCGTGGTGGATGAGCAACCGCCGCAACTGTCCGAGGCCACCTCGCCGCAGATCGCGTACGAGCTGGCTTTCATGATGAAGGGCGTCGTCGATCGGGGCACGGCCTATGCCGCGAACACCCTGGCCGAGCCGCTTGCGGGCAAGACCGGCACGACCAACGGCTACACCGATGCCTGGTTCATCGGGTTCTCGCCGGAGTTCACCGTCGGCGTCTGGACCGGATACGACGATCCCGCCAAGTCCCTGGGCGGCGGCGCCACCGGCGCCGACGTGCCCCTGCCGATCTGGATCGACATCTTCAAGCAGTTCGAAGAGAAGAAGATGCGCGAGGCCAAGAAGGACTTCGAAGCTCCCACGGGCGTGACCGTGGTGCCCATGGATCTCTACACCGGCCGCCGCGGCACCGGCCCCTGCAGCCGCGTGGTCATGCAGGCCTTCGTCAGCGGACAGGAGCCGGACAAAGACTGCAACGGCGAGTCCGTGCAGGTCAGCAAGTTGCCGTATTACTTGCAGCGCCCGTTCTACACCCCGAAGGAAACCGAGCCCACGCAACCCGCCAACGACGCCTCCGCCCAGGCAGGGGAGAGCGCCGAATCCCCCGCACCCACGGACACTTCGGGCCGGTAGTTTTGGCGGTTGTCGGGGAACCTACGGGCGTCGCTTGCTGTGGAGCGGTGGGCTTTAGCCCTCCGGGCGCTCGCGAAGAACTTCCCCTCTGCCGTCTCGGCTTCGACGAAACGCGCGGCTTCGGCACGACAGTCCCGAGAGCCTCACGCGACTTCAACGCACTCGTCGCGAGAGCCCGGAGGGCTAAAGCCCACCGCTCCACAGCGCACGCAGCGTTCGCCGCCCTAGCGGGCCGAGGGGACGTAGCGCGTGATCATCTCCACGATCTTGTCGCGGGTCAGGGGCTTACGCATCCAGGCGTTCGCGCCGGAGCTGGGGAACATCTCCTCGAGAGAGCGTTCCGGGAGGTCGGAGATCAGGATGATGGGGATGTCCTTCTTGTTCGACTGCGACTTGAGGACTTCGCTCAGGCGATTGCCCTTGATGCTGGGCAGATTCACATCGAGAAAGATGATGTCCGGAGTGCTGCTGGCCAGGACATGGTTGAACTCGATCCAACTCGAAGCGGTGAGGACCGTGCAGCCTTCCCGCTCCAGCAGCGCACGCCCCAACTTCAGCACGAGGGGATTGTCGTCGAGGATCAGGACCGTCACTTGTGCGAGAGCAGGCATTTACTTGAGTTCATCACTTTCGTTGGTGGGGTGGACCCCGGCTGAGCTTCGGGCCACATGATACTCTTTCGGCCCTCATGAGCGTGTCCGAAACCAGCGAGACCGCCCGCTTTCGCTGGCCCTCTCAGTACTATTCCGATCCTTCCCCGGAAGTGGCGTTCCCGAGAGGGGTGACTTACGGCTGCGGCGCCGCCTCGGTGCTGGTGCTCGTTCTGATCTTCGCGGGAGGGGCATTTCTCTCGTCCGGAGGCCTCTCGCAATTCATGGGCTTCGCTCTCGGCATGACCATGGGCGACGTTCGCGGGATCTACACAAAAGAAGTGACGGCCGCGGAGAAGCAGGCGCTCGACGCCGCCATTGAGGCGCTCCGCAAGAACGTGCAGGACGGGAAAGTCCCTGTGTCCCAACTGCAGCCGGTGCTCGAAATCCTGCGCAAGACCATGTCGGACGGCAAGATGCAGCCGGCTGAAGTGCGGCAGGTCACCGCAGCCGCGCGGAAAGCGAATCGCCCGGTCCCATAGGGAACGTCTGGTTGCCGGTTGGCGGTTGTCTGTTCCGTGCACCGTGTTGCCCGGGCGCGAACCCGCCTCCAACCGACAACCGATCACCGACAACCGTTCGTCACAACTACAAGCAACCAGCAACGACACAATGTCCTTCAAACTCATCTCCCCATTCGAACCTCAAGGTGACCAGCCCGAGGCCATCCGCCAGCTCGTGAACGGCGTCCAGTCGGGCGAGCAGCACCAGGTGCTCCTCGGCGTCACGGGCTCGGGCAAGACCTTCACGGTGGCCAAGGTCATCGAGCAGATCAACCGGCCCACGCTCGTGTTGAGCCACAACAAGATCCTGGCCGCGCAGCTCTATCAGGAGTTCAAGAACTTCTTCCCGGAGAACGAGGTCGAGTACTTCGTCTCCTATTACGACTACTACCAGCCCGAGGCCTACATCCCCCAGAACGATCTCTACATCGAGAAGGAGATGACCAAGAACGACGAGATCGACAAGCTGCGCCTGGCGGCCACCAAGGCCATCTTCGAGCGCCGCGACGTGATCATCGTGGCCTCGGTTTCCTGCATCTACGGCATCGGTGAGCCCAGCCTCTATTACGGCATGCTGCTGTTCTTCGAGCGCGGCGTCGAGAAGCCGATGACGCAGTACCTGCGCAAGCTCACGGAGATGCAGTACGAGCGCACTCCATACGATCTGGCCCGCGGCAACTTCCGGGTGAGGGGAGACGTGCTCGAGCTCTGGCCCGCGTACGAGGACGACGCGGTGCGCATCGAGTTCTTCGGCGACGAGATCGACAAGATCACGCGCATCGATCCCATCACCGGCAAAACCTCCGGCCGCACTTACGACCGCCTGGCCATCTATCCTCGGACGCACTACGTCACGCCGCGCGATCGCCTGATGGAGGCGATGGAGAACATCCGCACCGAGCTCGACGAGCGCGTGACGGAGCTGCGCGCGAACGATCGTCTGCTCGAAGCGCAGCGCCTGTCGCAACGCACGCTCTTCGACCTGGAGATGATCGCGGAGCTCGGCTACTGCAACGGCATCGAGAACTACTCACGCCATCTCAGCCAGCGCAAGCCGGGCCAGCCGCCGCCGACGCTCATCGACTACTTCCCCAAGGACTTCCTGCTGATCGTCGACGAGTCGCACCAGACCATTCCCCAGGTGCGGGCCATGTGGGGTGGCGACCGCGCGCGCAAGCAGACGCTCGTCGAGTATGGCTTCCGCCTGCCGAGCGCGATCGACAACCGGCCGCTGTCCTTCGACGAGTTCCAGGGCAAGGTGCACCAGGCCATCTACGTCTCCGCGACGCCGGCGGCTTACGAGTTGGAGAAGACCGGAGGTCTCTTCGCCGAGCAGGTGATCCGTCCGACGGGACTGCTCGATCCGACCATCGTCATCCGGCCGGTGAAGGGACAAGTCGACGATCTGATCGGCGTCATCCGCGAGCGCACGGCGCGCTCGGAGCGGGTCATGGTCACGACGCTCACCAAGCGCATGGCCGAGGATCTCACGCGCTATCTGATGGAGCTGGGGATCAAGGTGAACTACCTGCACTCCGACGTCGAGACCATGGAGCGCATCGCCATCCTCCGGGACTTCCGCCTGGGAACGTTCGACGTGCTCATCGGCATCAACCTCCTGCGCGAAGGACTCGACGTTCCGGAATGCTCGGCGGTGGCCATCCTCGACGCCGACAAGGAAGGGTTTCTCCGTTCGCAGACCTCGCTCACCCAGACCATCGGCCGCGTGGCCCGCCACCTCGAAGGCACGGCCTATCTCTACGCGGACAAGATCACGGACTCGCTGCGCTGGGCCATCGACGAGACGACGCGCCGTCGCGCGCTGCAGGAGAAGTACAACCTCGACCACGGCATCGAGCCCGCATCGATTATCAAAGCCGTCGACTCCGACCTGGTCCGCATGGCCAACCTCGACTACCTGGACGTCCCGTTGCCCGGCCAGAAGTCGAAGCTGGGCCTCGAGAACGGCGAAGACCTCGACAAGGCCATCTCGCGCCTGTCCAAGGAAATGAAGGACGCCGCCAAGAACCTCGACTTCGAGAAAGCCGCCGAGATCCGCGACCGCCTCAAGGAGCTCAAGGAGATGCGCATCTTCGTGTAGGCGTCAGAAGGAGCGGTGCGCCGTGGAGCGGTGGGCTTTAGCCCTCCGGGCTCTCGCGAGGCACTTCCCCTCTGCCGTTTCAGCCTCGACGCTGCTCGCGGCTCTCGGCACGAGCGTTCCGAGAGCCTCACCCGGCTTCGGCCGCACTCATCGCGAGTGCCCGGAGGGCTAAAGCCCACCGCTCCACAATTGCCATCGATGTTCGACTGACGTGAGCCTGTGGCTCTCTCGGGGAGATCGTGCCTCGGATATGCTCAGGCCATGAGAAAGGCCGTCATGCTGACGGCGGCTGTCGTCCTGGCCGTCCTTGGCCTCGCCGCAACATTCCTCCCACAGGAGATTCTGCGATTCCTTGGGCAACCGGATCGCGGCGTGCTGCCGCTGCTGATTCAGCTCCTGGGCGCGTTGTACCTCGGGTTCGCGATGCTGGACTGGATGACCAAAGACAGTCTCATCGGGGGCATTTACAACCGGCCCGTGGCGGTCGCGAATCTACTCCACTTTGCCAGTGGCGCGCTGGCGCTCGTGAAAGGAACGACTGCGAACGCGGATGCTGCGGCACTCTGGCCGCTCGCGGTCGTGTACTCGCTGCTGGGGGTGGCTTTCGCCGTCGTGCTCTTCACGAGTCCGGTGAAACCGCAGGGCACTCCACGAGCAATGGACGGGACGGCCAAGGAGCTGGTGGTCGAGTGAGGGTCAGGAGCGTCGCGATCGCAATCGGACTCACGGTCGCTTTCTTCCTGTGGCACTCCGCGTTGCTCAGCCCCGAGGGACGGGTTCGCGGATTCAGCAGCGACGCGGCGGTGATCGGGCTGATGGGGAAGAGGATGCTCGAAGGCCGCGGCTTCGACCTCTTCTTCTGGGGCCAGAACTACGTCGGCCCGTTGACGTCGATCTTCATCGCGGGCGCGGGTGCCGTGATCGGCACGGTCGATCCTCTGGCCTTGAGGATTGGTACCTTCGCCGAGACGCTTCTCGGCATCCTGCTCGCGGGCTGGGCGGTGAGCCGCATCGACAGGCGCGCTGGTGTGATCACGGCGATCGCGCTGGCGATCACTCCGCCGACGGTCTTGCGCATGATGATCACGCCCCTCGGCGCGGAGATGGCCTTCGTGCTCTCAGCCGCGCTGCTCTGTGTGCTCCTGCAACAGCTCACCGCGCCGGCGAACGAAGGGTGGTTGTCGCGTGCCGGCGGACAGTGCGCGTTCGGCATGCTGACCGGGTTCTCCTGGTGGATGAATCAGCAGGTGATCTTCACGCTGATGGCGGCAGCGGTCGTCTTCGGGTGGCAGTCGCATCTATTCGGCGCAGTGCGTCGCCAGCTCCATCTTCGCGACCGGCTCCTGCTGCGTTGGGACGCCATCGGCTGGCGCCGGATGCCCGGCGTGATCGAAGCGTTCGTGTGGGTGATCGTGGGCAGCGGCTACCTCCTACTGCTCGCGTTCCTGGTGCGCGACCTGTTGCGACTGCACACGCTGCCGTTCGTGATCGGGCCGGTCGCCGATCCACTGGTGCTCATCCTCGTCCCGCAACTGCTCCTCCCGCTGCTGCTCGGCGAATGGCGCCGCTGGCGTTTGCCACAAGGCGAGGAGTGGAACGAAGTGCGCACCGTGTTGCGCTTCGCCGCCGGTTTCGTCATCGGCTACACCCCGGTCTGGCTGGGACGCATCCTCGGCTGGTATGAGCCGTCGTACGTTTTCAGCATCGCCATCAGCCGCCCGAGCTTCGCGGTCCGGCAGTTCCGCTTCTTCGTCGAGCAGATGGCCGCCCACTGGGCCGGCCTCGCGCCCGGGATCCTCGGCGGCGCATTCGCGCTGATCCTGTGCATCACGATCGGCTACGCCGTTTTGCGGATATGGAGAGGCGAGCCTCAATCCCGGGCCCGCGCGCTCCTCGCATGGATCCCACTCCTGAACTTCGTGTTCTTTCTTTTTTCCAATGTCACCAAGCCGCACTATCTGATCGCCTCCGTGGCCATGTTGTTCGGCCTCGCGGCATTGGGCGCGACCGACCTCTGGGATCGATTGCATGGCTGGAGCCGGAGCATCGTGCTCGCCTTCGGCGTCATCGCCGTCTTGTCGATGGGCCTCTCCGCGAAGGCGATGCGTGACGACGTCCTGGTCCAAAAAGATCCGGCCATCCTTCTCGATCGAATCCGTGCAAACGACTGCGCGGTTTGCTACGCCGATTTCTGGATCGCCTACAGGTTCCGCCTGCTCGACGGAGAACGTTGCGCGTGGATTCCCTATCTGAGCCAGAACCGCACGGTTGCCGAATCCATCGTCATGCGCCAACGCGCCGGCCAACGCTGCATCGCCCGCAATGACTGGACCGTCGCCCGCATCGATCACGACCCGCCGCTTGCATACAAACCGCCTCGCGGAGAGTGAGCCGGCACGGCCGGCTGCGCTGGTTGGCAGCCTTGGGCACGTACGGCAGCCCCGAGGGCAACGCAGACTCCCAAGAATCTAAAGCGTCGCCAAGGCGGCGCGCACGCGTTTCAGGCCTTCTTCGCAGTCGCGGACGCTGACTGCGCCGGCGCTCAGACGGAACCAGCCGTCCTCGCGCTTGAGACCGAAGGCCTGGAAGGGGACGACCGCGAAGCCGGCTTCATCGAGGAGAAACTTGCGGATGGCTTCGTTGCTCCCGAACCGGTGTACCAGATCGAATTGCACCGAAAGATAGATCGCGCCTTGAGGGGCGATGGCGTGGACGGGCAGGCCCTCGCGCTTCATCTCCATGAGACCGTCATGGAGAGTGTCGAGACGCAGACGAAGCTCGCGGATCATCTCTTCGTGAAACGCCGTCAGCTCGTCCTTCTGCCGGAGGAACGACGCCACCGCCAGTTGCTCGGCTTTCGGCGCCCACGCTCCCACGTGGCCGATGATGTCGCGCATCCGCGCGGTCACAGGCGGAGGTGCGACGGTCCAACCGACGCGCAAACCGGTCGCGGCCAAAGCCTTGGAGATGCCGTCGACGAAGATCGTGTAGGCGGCCGACTCGGGCACGACTTGCGGCGGTGCCCAATGCCGGTTCTCGCCGAAGGTGAGCATCCAGTAGACCTGATCCCAGAGCAGATAAAGCGCCCGCTCTCCCGCTTCCGCACGGCGCTCGTTCTCCTCCACCACCAGGCGGGCGATGGCCTCGACTTCGCTCCTGGCCATGACCGTGCCGGTCGGATTGAGTGGCGTACACACGGCGATCAGCCGCGCGTCGCGCACGTGGGGACGGATCATCTCGGCGGTCGGCATGAAGTTCGTCGAGGCGTCCACGACGAGCTCCACCGGCACGCCGCCGGTGAGGTAGGTGTAGTGATTGTTGTTCCAGGAAGGCGTCGGATAGACGACCTTGTCCCCGGGATCGACGACGGCCAGAAAGGCCGCGTAGAGGATCGGACGCGACCCACCGGAGATCAGCGTGGCCTCGAGCGGATACGTCAGACCGAGCTCTTCCCGAAACAGGTCGAGCACGCTGTTGCGGAGCTCCAGAGTGCCATCGGACGGCGGATAGTTCGTCTGCCCGTTCGTCAGGTTCTCGGCAATCATCGACTCGAGCAGGCGGGGAATGCGGAACTCGCTGGGCGAGAAATCTCCCACGGTGAGATTGGCCACCGACCGGCCCGTCGCGATCAACGCGCGCACCTCCGAGGCAATCTTCAAGACCTCCGACCCCGTCAGTCCTCGGGCCAGGGTGGAGAGGGAAGCATCGGTCAGAGCGTGGCGGGCATCGATCATGGCGCGCATTCTAGCCGAGCCGGCACGGCCGGCGGCGCTGGCTGGCCAAGCCTTGGGGCACGCCTTTCGAGCAAAGTGCCGGCCTTGGAACAGTGGATGACATCTCCGATGTCATTTAGCCCGCTTAACGCGGGCAAGTACCGCTACGCGGAACGAAACGATCGATGACCACTGTGGAGCGGTGGGCTTCAGCCCTCCGGGCGCTCGCGATGAGTGTGCCGAAGCCGGGTGACGCTCTCGCGATACTCGCGCGAATGAGCCGCGTGCAGCGTCCGAGCCGAGACGGCAGAGGGGAAGTGCCTCGCGAGAGCCCGGAGGGCTGAAGCCCACCGCTCCACATCGCCCGTACCGCTGACGCACCCCCGGCTGCTCAAAATGTCCAAACTCGAGGTACCGCGTCAGCGGTACTGATGACATCTCCGATGTCGGAGGTCGTCGTTGCCAGTCGGTTGGGGTCAGGCGATTCCCTTCCCGTCATCTAGGATGACCGGTTGGGAGCGCCGCCAATTGCAAGAGCATCAGCGCATGAAGACGAGCCGCGCCATTCCAGCCGGATATACCTGTCGATGGCGGTAAAGCATTCCGGCACAAGCACTTACTGGGTTGCATGGGGATAGGGAACGCCCTACACTGCCGCTCATCCCCAACTAGAGAGCGAGAGGTCGTCGAATGAGCTTCGATTTAGCGACCATCAGTTACCCCGACGGCCGTGTGGCCCGGCTCCCGCCCGAGGAGTTCTATGCCATTCCCCTCGGAGAACGCATCGAGTTGCTCACGAGCAGCCGCATCAAATTCGAGAGGGACCGGGTGCTGATCTCGCCGCTCGATGCTCTGAGGAAGAAACCCCAGTGAGCCGCTCCATTTTGAGCGCCGCACTCGTGCTCGCCGCCATGGTGTGGGCAGGCACGGTCGCCGCGGCGTATCGCGCCATCCGGCAGTTCGAGACTACCCCCGGATTCGCCGCCAACGCCCCAGCTTCGTGGCCGGCGCGAAGCGTCGTCCCTCGTTCCGAGGGGGAGTGGTCCCTGGTCATGCTCGTCCATCCGCACTGCTCGTGCAGCCGCGCCAGCGTGCAGGAGCTCGCGGCCATTCTCGACGAGACACCGTCTTCCGTTCGCCCGACCGTGCTCGTGTTCCGCCCTGGTGACGCGCAGGCCGGATGGGAGCAGACGGAGGTCTACCGCTCCGCGTCCCGACTCCCTCACGCCCGTGTGCTCATCGACACGGATGGGCGGGAAGCGGAGCGATTCGGCGGGTTCACGTCGGGCCAGACGCTTCTCTACGACGACCGCGGGAGCCTTCGTTTTGCCGGCGGCGTCACTTCGCTCAGGGGTCATGCGGGCGCGAATCGTGGCCGCAGGGACGTCATCGACATTGCAAGCTCTCGTTCGGGCCAAGGGTCGCATCCGGTCTTCGGTTGCGCGATCTCAACTCCGAAGGAAAGGACCATGAAATGAGCGTCCTCGTCGAGGATCCGAAGATCGTCGCCCGCGCCACCGAGCTCCACGACGTCCAGATGCAGCGTCGCCGCGCGTACGTGGATCGCATGTTCGCCGCGCTGCTGGTCGTGCAATACCTGGCCGGGATCGCGGCTGCATTCGCGGTCTCTCCGTTTGCATGGGCGGGGAAAGAACGCGTGCTGCACATGCACGTCTGGGTGGCCGTGCTCGCCGGCGCGGGCATCACTCTGCTGCCGGTCCTGCTGGCCCTGTTCCGGCCTGGGACGGCGCTCACCCGCCACGTCATCGCCGCGTCGCAGATGCTCTCGTCTGCCTTGCTGATCCACCTCAGCGGCGGCCGGATCGAAACCCACTTCCACATCTTCGGCTCGCTGGCCTTCCTGGCGTTCTACCTCGACTGGAAAGTGCTGGTCACCGCGACGATCGTCGTCGCCGCCGATCACTTCGCCCGCGGCATCTACTGGCCGGAGTCCGTGTATGGCGTCACGAATCCGGAATGGTGGCGCTTCCTTGAGCATGCCGGCTGGGTGGCCTTCGAGGACGTGTTCCTCGTGTGGGCCTGCATCTTCAGCAATCGCGAGCTCCACTCCGCGGCGGTCCGGCAGGCCGAGGTCGAGCATCTCTCGGAACAGGAGCAGCTCAAGAGCGCCGCGCTGGAGATGGCGATGGCCGAGCTGCGTACTTCTCCGGCCTGACCTGGTTGTCAGTTGTCGGTTGCCGGTTGTGGGTGAGGTCGCTCTGGATCCCGGGACGTCTTCGTTCACTTCGGGCGGTAAGCGCGGTGGATCTTCCAGAGATCCTTCAGCGCCCGGAGGAAGTCCGTGGAGCGAACCTTCGAGCCCTTCACGTCATGCCAGACCTTGATCGGTAACTCGTAGATCGCGGCGGCTGCGGCATTGCGTCCGCGCTGGCGAACGAGCCGCGCGATGATCTCGACGTCGAAGATCCAGCGTGAGAGGAACGGCTGCGCGAAGAGCTCGCGCATCCGGTCGCTGACGCGGAACAGCTTCGCGCCGCATTGCGTGTCGTAGATGGCCAGACCAAGCGAGGAGGAGATCAACGTGGCGCCCACGCGGCCGAAGTAATGCCGCTGCGGCTTCCGGCTGATGGAGCGCCCCAGGAGTCGGACGCGCGCCGCGAACACCATCTCGACGATCGCACGCGCGCGGAACACTTCCAGGAAGTCGGGAAGCTCGGAAAGGGGAGTGGCCAGGTCGGCATCCCAGAAACCCACCAGGTCGGGACGGCGCTCGAACGCCTCGAGGATGCCCCGGCGCACCGCTTCCGCCTTCCCAGAGTTGCGCTCGAGTGCCAGCACGGAGAAACGCTCCGGATCCTCCGCGACCAACGACTGGAGAAGCGGAAGTGTGCCGTCACTGCTCCCATCATCGACCAGCAGCAGCTCGACGCGCATCCCTTCGAAGCGAAATTCGCGCAGCTCGTCCACGGGCAGACGATGTGCCTCGTTGTAGCAAGGGATGACCAGGACCAGATGCACGGCGCGCATTCTAGCCGGGAGCGCCGGCGTTCGTTGGGGGATGAGTGCGGGAGAGGAAGTGCTAGGTGCTGGGTGCTGAGTCGCTCCGCACGTTGGCCTCGGAGCTGCCGCACGTGCCCAAGGCTATGCCAACCAGCGCTGCCGGTCGTACCGGCTCGTGCTCCGAGGAGCGCCGGCGTCCCCGCCGGCTGGCCCGGCGGCGTCCCGCCGCGGGCCGATCGAAGCCGAACACCCGCCATCGCGACACGAACCTCCTTCGCGCCCGGCGCGCTCCCCCGCCCGGGGCGAGGACGCCCCCCAGCCAGCCGGCGAGGACGCCAGCGCTCCACGAGCTTCGCATCGCCCGCGATCTTCGACGTCCGCCCATTCATTGCGGGAACACTCAGCACCCAGCACTCAGTACAGCCCCCCGGAAACGACTGTCCAGTGGTCGAGTTGTCCGTTGTCGGTGATCGGTTGTCTGCACCCAGTCGCGCCACGGAATGGATCACCCCGAACTGAGAACTGACAACTGACAACCCACTGGACACCGACTTCCGGGAAGCTGTACTCAGCACCCAGCACTGACCGCAGTCGACAACCAGCGCCGCCGGTCGTACCGGCCTAGAATGCACCGCCATGCTGACCCGAATCGTCGAGACCAACATTCACGGCCGCTTCCTCGTTGAAGATCGCGGAGCGGAGCGCCTGCTGGTCGGCTTTCATGGATACGCGGAGTTGGCCGAGACACTGCTCGCGGAGCTCGAGAAGATCCCGGGCGTGGAGCGCTGGTCGGTGGTCTCGGTCCAGGCGCTGCATCCTTTCTATACGCGCGCCGGGACCGTCGTCGCGAATTGGATGACCAGTCTCGATCGCGAGCATGCCATCGCGGACAACCTGACCTACGTGCGCAAGGTCCTCGCCTCCCTGCCCACACCGCGCACCCTCGTCTTCGCCGGCTTCTCGCAGGGAGCGACGATGGCCGCCCGCGCCGCCGCCGACAACCCCTGCGCGGGACTCATGCTCCTCGGCGGCGACGTCCCTCCCGAGGTGAAGAGCGATCCGCACATCACCCTCCCCCCAGTCCTCCTCGGCCGCGGCACTCGCGACGAGTGGTATACCCAACCCAAGCTCGACGCCGACGCGGAGTTCCTCGAGCGAACCACGCGCGTCACCCGCTGCGTCTTCGACGGCGGCCACGAATGGTCCGACGAGTACCGCACCGCCGCCGCGGCATTTCTCAACAGCCTCTCGTAGGGGATTTCCCAAGAAAACGGAATGTTCCGGGGGGGACGGCGTCACCGCGCGAGGACAACCGCTCCGAACGTGTGGTTTCAACGACTTAGGTCACGGGAAGCCTGTACGCGCGTCTCGTGCCCCCCGGAAGGCCTCTAACATCAAGAAATCGCGTGACTTGTGCGTGGCCTCAGGAGCGATTACAGTGCCGTCGGAACAGATTTCAAGGTTGCACGCGCTGCCCCCCGGAAAGGCCAGCGCAACTCGTTTTCCCCGCAAAGCGTTGCAGAGGCCGCCCTCGCAGCGCGAATGGTCACTGCCGACATTGCGACCTTCAGCCGAATCCTGCGGCATCATCAGCCTCAGTCCTCCGAGCTCGCAGCGCGAATGGTCACTGCCGACATTGCGACTCTCATTCACTCCGGTCCAGGACGTCCAGCGGTTGCTCGCAGCGCGAATGGTCACTGCCGACATTGCGACTCTTGACCGTGACCTCTTTCGGTCCCTGAACCAGCGTCACGCCACTCGCAGCGCGAATGGTCACTGCCGACATTGCGACCTTTGTACTGTTGTGGAGTTTGAAACCACAATGATCTCGCAGCGCGAATGGTCACTGCCGACATTGCGACTCTCGCACTGTGGCGACGGACATGGTTGCCGCAAGACTCGCAGCGCGAATGGTCACTGCCGACATTGCGACCGGTGAAGGACGTCTTCGCTGCTTCGGCTTGTTCGAGCTCGCAGCGCGAATGGTCACTGCCGACATTGCGACGGTTGAAGTGTTCAGTCGCCGTTGAGAAGAATCACCAGGGCCTCGCAGCGCGAATGGTCACTGCCGACATTGCGACAGATGCATTGCGACCATCTGTTCGGCGATGCCGATATGCTGCTCGCAGCGCGAATGGTCACTGCCGACATTGCGAGCCTGCCGTTGCGATATCCCAGGTGCCGCCCGGATTGACTTCCGTCCCTCCCTCAGCTCTACTGTCCTGGGTTCGTAACCACGGGACACGCTGCACTCTGAGGCGCCGCCAGTCATGGCGCGGAGGCTGGAATCGTGATCGTCTGGTCCGTCGGGTTGATCCCGGTCCAGGAGTGGATCGGAGAGGCGCGCCGCTCGCGGGACCTGAGGATCGGGTCCGCGCTCCTCTCCTGGCTCATGGCCAGGGCACTGCAGACCTTGACGAAGAGCGGCGCGCAAGTGTTCGTTCCGGCGGCCGGCGTTGATGACCTGGCAGCGAAGCAGCCGGTCGAGTTGCTGCACGTCAACTACAGCATCCCCAATCGTGCCAGCGGCCGGCTTGGCGGACCCGAGTCGATGCAGGGCGCGATCAACTCCCGGTGGGCCACTCTTCGCGAGGCGGTGGGCCCGAGCGCGCGTCCGCGGAAGTTTGCTCCGCACGGCTCTTGCCGGCATCAATGACGCACCTACACACTGCAGCGATTCAGTTGAAGAATGCTGCGGCAAGAGCCACGGGAGTTGCGGCTTTTCCAATTGATCGATCATCTGAGGAGGACGCATGTCCGAATGGCTTCTTCGTGTCGAGGGCGTCAATCTCGACAACTTCGTGTACGACACGCAGGACTTGAGCACGGCTCGAGGAGGCGGCCTGCTCCTTCTCGACGCAATTGGGACGGTCGGTGAGCATTTCAGCGATCTCTCCCCGATCTCCACCGGGGCCTCTTCGGGACTGTTCCTCTTTCATGCCACGGATGGACAAAACCTCCGAAACGACGTGGATGAGTTCCTTCGCAAGGACCCGGTCCTACGGCATGCCACCTTCGTCGTCGACGTGGCTCGTGTCTCGGAGTCTTTCCACGTAGACGTGGAAACGCTCATTGCCAGAAATCGGTGGCGGCAGATGTTCAGTCCCAGCCTCGCCGTTCCTCGTACCGAGGGAACAGGAGAGGCTGTGTGTCCCATCGACCTGGTTCGGCCCGCACTCGAAAAGACCACGCTCCCGGACAAGGCAGAACGTCAACTCGTGAGCCGCTCGGTGCTGACACGCCGGGACTACGGCCGGGAGAAGAAACAGAAGTTTTACGCGGGCGAGCTCGCGCAACTTGCGAGGGAGGGCGGCGACGACACCCACGTCCTTCAGGTACGGTCCGCCATTGCTGTCCGGGATTTCGCGCAACATCTCGAAGAGCTTACGACCGATCGCCATCGGGGCAACCTCAACCGGAAGATGGCCGTTTTCTACGTCGACGGGAACAGCTTCGGAGCCATCCAGTCCGGACTCGAGCGCCAGAAGCTGTCGGCATGGGACAGCACGCTGAAGCGATATCGGCGCACGCTGCTTGCCGATCTTCTTGCCATGTTTCCGGCGGATTCAGGCTGGCAGACCGAGGGTGAGGACGGGAAGTGGCGCTTCGAGACACTGCTCTGGGGTGGCGACGAGCTACTCTGGGTCGTGCCCGCGTGGAAAGGATGGGAGACGCTCCGGTTCTTCTACGAGCGCGCACGGCACTGGGAGTTTGACGGGACAAAGCTCAGACACGCCGCCGGCCTCGTTTTCTGCCATCACAACGCTCCGATTCAACGGGTGGTCGCCCTCGCGAAGACGCTCGCCGAGAAGGCCAAGGAGCTCAACCGCGAAGAGAACCTGTTCGCGTACCAGGTGCTGGAGTCGTTCGACTACGTCGCGGGTGACCTCGACGACTATCGCAAGACGCGCGTCGCGGTCGGCGAGAGCATCGAGAAGCTCATTCTGCGAACCGACGAAATGCAGCCGCTCGACGCAGCCTTCGAAACGTTGAGGGCGCGTTTTCCCAGGAACAAGCTCCACGAAATCGTTCTGGCGCTGACAGCGCGGCGCTCCCCGGAAGGTGCCCATGTTGCACATGAGGACCTCATCCGCGCGACGGTTGGCGACACTTTCCCGGACGATGAGAGTCAACGCCCTCTCCAATCCGTGCTGAAGTTCTTCGGAGCCGGCAATACCGCGTGGGCTCACATCGCAGAGCTGTGGGACTACATCCCGCCCCCCCGACCGGTCGCCGTCAGTCCGAAGGTGACGACATGAGATACGTGCGCCTCCCGGTCACGTTGACGCTGGTCGGCCCGATCCTGACAGGATCGAGCACGCCGGGCTCCCTCGGGATCGACAACCCCATCGCTCGCAATTCGCGAGATGAAGTCATCCTGCCGTTCTCTCTGGTGAAGGGACGCGTTCGTCAGTCCTGGGACGAGCTGAGCCAGAAGGACATCGAGATCTGGTTCGGGGGCTCCGGCGATGCAGGAGGAGGGATTCCGCTCCGGGGCAGGTTCCGCTTCTCCGACTTTGTCGCCTTTGCAGGAGATCGGACCGGTGTGCGCCATCGAATCCGGATCGACCGGGCCACGGGTGCCGCGGATGATGGTGCGCTCCAGTTCATCGAGAGTCCATTTGCATCGGGAGAGACCGTCGAGTTTCGCGGAGAGGTGCGTTGGTTTCAGGATGGTGCGGAGGATGACTCGGCCCGATTGCTGGAAAACGCATTCCGATGGACCACCGGCTTCGGCGCCGAGCGAACCGCGGGCTTTGGCCGTATGGCTGATGTGCAGCTCGGAACGCCGGTCCAGACGACCGTATCGGAGAACACACAAGCCAGCGTCGATGCGCCCATCAAGCTCGGGCTCACCATCGACATGCTCGATTCGTTCTGTCTGGCCAGACGCCGAGTTGTCGCCAACATCTTCGAGTCCGACGATGTGATCTCAGGTTCTGTCATTCGCGGCGTGCTTGCAACCTGGTTCAATGAGGCGATGGGCAGGCCGCCATCGAGCATCATCGATGAGAACGTTCCTCAGTGGAAAACGCTCGGCAAGTGCTTCAACCTCATCCGCTACACCACTGCTTTCCCCGTGTCGCGGGAGAGAAGCCCGGCGCGCCGTCCTGTCGTTCCTCCGCTGTCCCTCGTTCGCGATCGCAAGGGTCAGTGCTGGGATGCCGCCCTGTGCGATGGGCCCTTCCTATTCACAGATCGGGAAGAGGGCGTGACCAGATACAGGGCACCCTCGTTCGCGATCGACTGGAAGAGCGACGAGGATGTCCATGCTGCTTTCGGCTGGCGCGATGATCGGGATGCGGTGCGTCCACGACGCGAGCTGCGTGTTCGGACGGCCATCGACCCGATCACTCGCAGGGCCAAGGACGAGCAGCTCTTCGCGTATGAGATGGTGATCCCTGACGGATTCCGCTGGCACTCCACGATCGACCTCGAACGAGTCGACGAGGAATTGCGGCCGGCGCTGATCGCAGAGCTCGAGAGCCTGCTCGCCATCGGCCTTGCCGCGCCCGAGTTCGGAATCGCCGCCTTTGGAAAGACCAAGGCTCGCGGAAGGATCTCGATCTCGCCTTCAGTGACAGCGTCCGAACACGAGCCGAGCCTGGCGCCGCTCGACAAGAACCTGTGGGTGGTCACTCTGCAGTCGCCGGCGCTCCTCTGCGATCCGGCCGTCCTCGACGAGACGAGCGGCCAGCGGGAACTGCACCAAGCGTATCGGGAAGTCTTCGATGAGCTCTCGAGCAACAAGCTCGATCTGGTGCGCTACTTCGCGCGGCAGTCTCTCGCTGGCGGCGAGTACCTGCGCATTCGGTTCGGCGGCAAGCGGCCGTACAACCCGTTCCTGCTGACCAACGCAGGGAGCGTCTTCGTCTTCCGCGATCGGGGATCGAGCGGAAAGCTGATTCAGTCGTGGCTCGAGCATGGTCTGCCACTTCCTGCTTGGGCGATTCAGAGATATGACGATTCCTGGCTGAGCAACCCGTATCTTCCCGACGACGGGTTCGGAGAGATTACCGTCAACCTCGACTGGCACACCAAGAAGAGACCGGAGCCGGAAGCGATCCTGGCAGTTGCGGATGAATTGGAGGCGGCGCGATGAAGTTCAAGAACCGGGTGCGCATCGAAGGTGTGCTGACCACGCGCTCGAACTTTCATCTCGGCGACGGCGGCACGACGACGCGTTCCGAGCTCACAGCCGACCGCGGGCGATCGAAGGGCAAGAAGATCGAGATCGCATCGGTTGCCACGGACCACGCCGGGCAGGCCTACATCCCTGGGACGAGTCTCAAAGGCTCCCTTCGCTCCTGGTTGGAAAGCCGCCACGCCGATCCCGCCATCGTGGAACAGGTGTTCGGTTCCGAAAGGACGGGGAAGGAGGTAACGTCGTACGGCGGAAAGGCCGAGTTCTGGGATGCTGCGGCGGCGCCCGACGAGGGTATCTCGGTGCCCCCTCACTGGAATGCCAAACGTCTGACCGGAGTGGTGGCATCGGTGGCAATCGACCGCTATACACGTGCCGCGGTCGACAAGCGGCTGTTCCACCGCGAGGTCGTTCCACCGGGAGTGACGTTCAAAATCACGATCTCGGGTCAGGACCTTGCCGAAACGGAGATCGCACTTCTTCTACAGGCCCTGCGCAGCTTCAGTGATGACCATCGTCCGGTGAGGCTGGGCTCCGATGGGGGCGGGTGGGGACTGTTCGAGTGGAATCGTGAACAGGAATCAGTCCATATGCTTGTCCCCGAGGGAGTCCCTGACTGGCTGAGCGAGGGACACTCGGGATACGCTGGACTGAAACGCGCCACCAAAGGCGCTCAGACGCAGATCGAGGAAGAGATCTCGGCGCGCACTCTGAACGCACCGCGCTCGATGACCATCGCTCTCGAGATCCACTTTCAAGGTCCATTCCTCGTGAATGATCCGAGCCGGACGAAAAAGCCGGATGAAATGTCGACCGACAAATGGCCCGACCATGCGCCCTTGCTGGATAGGAACGGATGTCCCGCTCTTCCTGTGTCCTCCGTTCGAGGTGTCCTCCGCGCAAGGTCGGAACGAATCGGGCGGACTCTCGGCCTGCACGTCTGTGATCCGAACAGCCCCACGGCGTGTGTTCTGACACAGGTTCCCGGCGAGGTGGACCTGGAGAAGCGACTGGCCGTGGCGGTGAAGGGACTGTGTCTCGTATGCCGGATGTTCGGCGCCCCCGGCTGGGCGAGTCGCTGTGATCTCAGTTCGTTCGAGATCACAAACAAACCCGCAAAGTTCCATCAGGAGCTCGTCGCCATCGATCGGTTCACGGGTGGAGTGGCCGGCTCCGCAAAGTTCGACGTCGAGGCTTTCTGGAAGCCTGAGTACAAGGGTAGCATCCTGATTGATGGGAACGTGGATCGAGCGTCGCTCGGCCTGCTTGCCCTGACGCTGCGGGATCTGGAGGAAGGCGACCTGACCTTCGGGTTCGGCGCCGCCAAAGGGTACGGCGATTGCCGTGCGACCGTTACGTGGCCGGCTCCTCACGATCGGGACGCGGCCATCGCCGAGGTGCGACGCATGGCGGGGACGATTGCTCCTTCGTCTGCTGCGCCCAACGCTCCCTCGCAGCCAGACGCTCCTCCACCGACGGTCCCTGCCCAGGGTTCTGTGGAAGGAGAGCCGTTCTACAACCCCTATCACTTCGTCCCCGCGACATGCTCCCCGCGGAACAGCGATGTGTCTGTGGCGCAGTTCTCCGGCAGAACGATCGACCGCATCGGTCATGCTCGACTCGCCGAGGAGGGCCTTTCGGGAAGGCTGCTCTGCCGGCTCACGGTCGAGAAGCCGGTGGTGGTGGGCGCGCGTCATGAGCCGAGGCCAAGCGACTACACGATTGTGCATCCTTTCCGGGTTCCAACGGGCGGTCATGTCCAGGAGGAAGGAGAAGTGGCCATCCCTGCGACATCGCTTCGCGGCCTCCTCTCCTCCGTCGTCGAGGCGGCGAGCAACTCAGCGCTCCGCGTGCTCGAGGACGAGATGTATTCACATCGATGCGCGATGGAGGAAAGCCTTCAGGCGATTGGCGAGATTGTGGGTACCAGGGTTCGCCCCCTCGCGCTTCCGGCGCTCGAGGGCCGAGGGCCGGCGCCTTCCCGTTTTGCGATCGGCGCCCGCTATCGCAAGATCTTTTCACCCGAATCCTTCAAGTCGCCGCCTCTGAAGGCCTATGTGGAAGGGTATGAGAAAGTGAGGGATGGAGGCGCCCCCTACGTTCGACCTGCGACCCGTTCCTTTCTCGCAGAGAAGCACCCGGCGTCACGTTCGGCGGATCACAAAGATGAGATCTGGTTCGCGAAGCTCGACGGCAGTGCGACCTTCGAGAACGGATCTGTCAGCGTTCGGAACTGCAACGTCAAGCCAGGGAAGCGAACCTTTCTCCTGGGAAACACGCTCGTCGGGTCCCCCATCTCCGCGTCCGACTACACAGAGAAAGGCTCGCCCGGCGGATACACCCGCGGTGTCCTTCGGGTGCTTGGTGTCAGCGGTCGCGAGTCTGAGATACCGACCCAGAAGAAGCACGAGATGTTCGTTCCCTATCCGGAAGAGATGGAGAAGGTTCCCTTGCTGGAGGCGTCCGATGCCATCGCCGAGTTTCACGCTCTCGCAAAGGAGCGTACCGATAGCCAGAAAAGGCAGATCGAGAAGGCAGACCTCAAGGACCGGTTCCGCATCGCCCTTCCCTTTTCCGTAGAAGGCTCAAAGCGTAATGATCATGGAAAGCCGGACGACCAGACGCTGCAGCTCAGGGACGGGGACCTCGTATTCTTCGAGCCGTCGGAGGACGGGACCCGCGTCGAGCGCCTGGCGGTCTCGTCGATCTGGCGCAAGCGGATCACCGGTTCCACGTTCGACTTCTTCAAGAGGATCTCTCCCGAGCTCTTGCCGTTCAACCCGACCAGAGAGTGGCTGACGGTGGCGGAGCTGATGTTCGGCTTCGTCGAAAAGAATGTCGCCCCGGAGCAGGACGCCCGCGCGTTGGCTGGCCGGGTGCAGATCTCCTTTGGCCGTCTCGCTGCACCCAATCAAGACCCTCTGATGAAAAGCCAGAAGCTCAAGATCCTTTCGTCGCCGAAACCGCCTTCTCCCAATCTCTACTTTCGCCGGAACGGCACGACCGGCTACACGGCAAAGCGTGATCTCAGCTCTGTCACCCACACACCTCAGGGACGTAAGTTCTATCTGCACGCATCATCAGGCCAGACCGAACCGTGGAAAACAGCCCCCGCGCATCTGGAAAAAGACAAAGAACAGAAGGCGTCGGTTCGGCCGGTCAATCCGGGTACGAAGCTCTATTTCCACGTCGACTTCACGAACCTAAGTCAGACGGAGCTCGACCTGCTCTGCTACTCATTGGTCCCGTCACCGGTCTTTCGTCACAAGTTGGGGATGGGCAAATCGATCGGCCTTGGGACAGTTCGGATCGAACCGGTCGCCCACTTTGCGATTGATCGCCGCCAGCGTTATGCGTCTGATTCCGTGCGCTATCACGGGAAATGGATCTCCGCGGATGCCGAACCCGTGAATTGGCCAGACCGCTATCAGGTGGAGCGCGACTGCGCGGGAAACCGCGAGGTCGCCGCGGATCGAACCTCCTTGGTGCATCGAGCGAACCGTTACCGGACCGTGATGGACAAGGACATTCGCCACGCTCTTGACCTGATCGGCGACCCTGCGTTCGTGCAGCATCATGTGAACACACCGCAGAGCGGAGCAGACATCGAGCTGAAGACCTTTCAATGGTTCGTAGAGAACGACCGCAACAGGAAGCAGTACCTCGTTCCTCTCCACGCCGGGTCAGGCTCGCTTCCTCCGCTCTATCAGAGCTTTGATGGCGCCTTTCCACGTGACGCTGCCGCCATTCCACCTAGAGTCACTCCGACCATCGAGCCGCCCACGCCCATCATCTCGCCGGTCCAGCCGCCCCCAGTCCCGGATATCGTGCCACCGCCGGTTCAGATCCCACCTTCGACCAATGAAGAGGAGCGAATGCAGGTCCGCATCCGGCTGCATTGCCATGACGCTCCGCTGAGATTCGTGGTTCGCGACACAACTCTCGGAATCCTGCCTCGAATGGCACGCGGCACCGAACAGCCCGTCGCGCGAAAGATCCTCCAGAGTCCCGACGGAATGGATATGGATGTCACCCTCAAGGGGACTCGTGATGGCAAGTGGCAGATCGAGAAGGTCGGCTGACGTGGGGGAGCGACACTTCTTCCTCGGGGGCCATGATCTCGAGATGGTCACGATTCGGGAGTTGCTCGAGAGGGAGCAGGCCCCCTTTCACGACGCCGGCCTAGGGTGGGGCGCCAAGGCGTCGTCGTATCGCGAGGAGATCCAGGCGGCCCTCTCTCGCGGCGAGACGCCCGTCCTGATCGAGCTCCCGGACGACCTCGGTCTCGGCGACCGGGCCGTGCATGTCGATCATCACAACGAACGCTCGGGCTCCGATGCCGGGACTTCGCTCCATCAGGTCTTCACGCTTCTGAGACTCCCACCGGAACGCTGGACGCGCCGGTTCGAGCTGGTCGCAGGCAACGACCGTGGATGGGTCCCGGAAATGCGTGCGCTCGGAGCCACGGAAGACGAGATCCGAAGCATCCGCGCGGAGGATCGGAAGACGCAGGGCGTGACGGCGGAAGACGAACGGATTGCCGAAGCGGCGTGTCAGCGCGCCGAACTGCTGTTGAACCCTCCGGTGACCGTCGTTCGCCTCCCGGGAAAGCGCACTTCGCCGGTCATCGATCGTCTCGCACTCGGGGAAGGGAAGATCCCGAACGTGCTCGTCCTCTCGCACGAACCTTCGGATCTCGCGACGCTGACCGAAGTGAACTTCTCGGGGCAGCCTCATCTCGTCGAGCGTCTCGCACAACGATTCGGTGGATGGCACGGCGCCGGCTTCTGGGGACACGGGGAGCCGGTGCCGGCCGAAAAGCAACTGATCGCAGCGATCGCCGAGGCAACGAATGAAGGCGCCTAAGCTGATCATCGGCAATCCTGAGACCACAGAGGACGGTGCCTCATTCTCGCGATTCGTCCTTCCATTCAGGTACTGCCTCGAGCCGCTCGGGCCGAATGGCACGACACTGATTTACAAGGGTGTTGATTTCATACCTTCACTAGGCGATCGAACGTTTGAGCGGTTGCATTACCTGACGATCGAAACGGCGAACGTTCTGTTCGAGAGGGCTCGATGGTTTGAACTGTCGTCGGATGCGAAGGCTTGCCTCGAGCCTGTCACTTGCGATGTTCCTTTGGTCAGTGGCACGTTCAGCGTGGCCATGAGCCGGCCTCGAATCGTGCTGTTCGAGCTCCCGAAGAGTGAGAAGGCGAGCCAGTCTTCCGCCAGGGATGCATGCCCCACCGCCGATGACTTGTTAGCCACAGGCTTCCTGCTCGTTGACCTGTACTTCCCCGAGCAGGACGACCATCAACCGCCGGCCATCGACGATCTGCTTCGTCTGAACGAACTGTTCCGTTATTGCCGCGTGCCTTTCAAAGGGCATACAGAAAAGTACGGGACAACGCTGAATGCTTTCGCGTTTCGGTACAGCCTCCCAGTGGCCCCGAGCGACAGCAATGAAGGCAACGCTGGTAAGAACGAGAGGTCGAGCGACGTCTACCATGACAGGTGGGCCAATCTCCTCGATTACCCGCTGCGCCTTGACGACGACGGGAGCCTCTTTCGGCTCTTCCCGGGAAATTGGCAATTGAACGCGGCGAAGTCTCAGAGCAATCCGCTGTATGGCTCCGGCAGAGATTCACGCGGCTGGGTCATTCATGCCGACAACCGCGCATTCGTGTGGACCTGCGCCGTCGTCCCTGAGGGCACCTTCGCCTTGCAGACCGAGATCGGCGCGCCAGTAGCAGTAGCGCCGCATAGCCTCGGCCACTGGGTCAAGCTGCTCAACGTCGACCCGCCTGGCGGGTCGGCGGCGGAAACTCATGCAACGTCCTCATTCGAACAGACGTGGGCGGAGGTACGAACGTATCGCAGGTGGGAGCACGCGGGTACAGCTTATGGGTTTACGACTCACAGCGGCGCTCTCATGGTTGGGCAGGGTCATTACGCGACCAATTTCGCCGACATGTACTTCGATCAGACACTCTTGCTTCTTTTTCTGAGAGCCACAACCTTCCGCTTCAGTGAGAGCCTCAGCCGGCTTTCAGCCGACATGCGCTCGCGACAGGGCATCCTGGCCGAAGAGCTACGGGAGCGCTTCGACACACTGCGCCGCGAATTCGCGCTCTTCACGAACCTCTACCAGTTTCCGCTCGTCTCGAATCAGCAGCAGGGACTCGAGCTCTACACCCTGGCCCGCAAGTCGCTCGACGTCGACGACCTTTTCAGAGAAGTGCAGCAGGAGATCGAGAGCACGCACAGCTACATCGAGCTCCGCGACACGCAACGTCAGACGCAAACAACGACGCTTCTCTCTTACATAGGTGCATTCGGGCTCGCGCTCGGCTTGGCGATGGCGTTTCTGGGGATGAACGTCATCATCCCCGATTTCAAGCGAACGGGCCAGCCGTGTGGCGACTGGTCCTGCGTGGGCTGGTGGACACTGGAGAACGTTGGCCTATTTGCTGGCGTAACCTTGCTGGCGGGTGCGCTGGTGTGGTTCTGTGTCAAGCTCACCCGATCGCTGCTTGGATACCCGCCCCTGGCTTGGCGAACGCTCTCTGCGTTGTGGGCCAATCGGCGGAGACGGTGAGCAGTTCCCCGCTGGAGGTCCGTTTCGAGCGGCGGCTCGTACGGCTGCGGTTCACCCGCCCCGCTCATCTGCGGTTCATCCATGGCATCGCGCTCGACGGCATGTTGCGGCGCGCCGGTGCGCTGGCGGGGGTGCTCGCGGATGATGGGAAGCATGGCTTTCCCCACGAAGTCTTCCCGTTCACCTCCGAGTCGGGGCGGATCCGGTATGAGCCCGGCGAACCGTATCAGTTCCTCCTGACCTTTGCCGGAGGGGCGGTGCCGATCTCTGATGCGTTGGCGAGCGGGATCGCGAAAGTCGGGCGTAGCCGGCCGGACCGCGGCTCATCCCTGCCGGCCCTGGCCGGCAACTTCGAGTTGGAGGGAATCGATCGACCGCGCGAGCCGGACTGGAGCCGCGACGTGGCCATCGCCTCGCAAAAGCCCGGTCTGACGTTGCGCTTCCTCTCGCCACTCCGTCTCGATCTGCCGGACGATCTCGCCACCGAGGGCCATCGCTATTTCGACGCGGCCTCCTTTCCCGCGGCCCTGTTTCTCCGGCGCCTCTGGCAACGACTCTTCTTTCTCGCGAACGCTCGGTGGCCACGCGGCGAGGTGGAATCGATGATGCCGCGCCTTCCCGCGGGCATCGGCGCCACCGCTTCCCGTCTGGTGTGGATGGACGTGCCCAAGAGAGGTGCCTCCGACGAAAAGGCGGAGACCAGCGGAGGCGTGCTCGGCGCGGTCACCTTCCTCGGCGTCCCCGACGAGTGGCTGCCCTTCCTCGCCCTCGGCCAGCACCTGCACCTCGGCAAGAGCACGCACTACGGACTGGGCCGCTATGTCATCGACGGCGGCCTCCTGGCCAGCGACCCGGCCCTTCGTCCCGCGCACTCGCTGCTGGCGCGGGTGGCGTCGCGGCCGATGCTGGCCGAGGCTCTGGCGCATGTCCTGGAAAACGCGGGGGACGTTCCCGAGACGCTTCGGGAGAGTCTCGGTGAGAATCCCGACGAAGTGCTCGAGCAGCTCTCGGGGCGGCTGGTGCGGGGAAGCTACACCCCGCCGGCCCTGTACGGTTTCATCGGCAACAAGAAAGGCGGTGGCGTGCGACCGCTGGTCGTGCCGCCCATCGAGGATCGGATTGCGCAGCGCGCCGCGGCCATGACCCTCGGCATTTCCATCGACGCCATTCTCGAGGACTGTTCCTACGCCTATCGAAAAGGCTTCTCCCGCGCGGGCGCCGCTCGGGCCATCGCCCGCGCGTACGATGAAGGGTACCGTCACGTCCTCGATGCGGACATCGCCTCGTTCTTTGACGCCGTCGACTGGGATCTGCTCGGGGCGAAGCTGGACGCACTGTTTCCCTTCGAGCCATTGATCGGACTGGTGCGGCAGTGGGTCGAGGCGCCGGTGATCTTCGAGGGTCAGCGGATCGTGCGGACGCGCGGGCTGCCGCAGGGGAGCCCGCTCGCGCCGCTGCTCGCCAATCTCTTTCTCGACGAGTTCGACGAGCACCTCCTCGGACGCGACTACCGGCTGGTGCGCTACGCGGACGACTTCGTCGTTCTCTGCCGGAGCGTCGATGACGCGCTGGCGGCGAGGGAGGAGGCGCGCGCGGCGTTGTCGAGGCTCGGCCTCACGTACAACGAAGAGAAGACGGCCATCCGCTCCATGGATGACGGCTTCACCTATCTCGGCTATCTCTTCTGCCGCTCCGTGATCGTCGACGAGGCGCGTGCCGAGCCGGTGCCGCGGGAGTTGACCGCCGAGGAGATTCCGCGGTTTTCTTGGCTGGCGCAGGTGCCGTTCGAGAGGATCAACGCCGTGGCCCGTCCGGGCGGGTCGCAGAAGAAGCCGGTGGCCGAAGTACGAGCGCTGGCCTCCTCGAACGCGTCCGAGGCGAAGGCACTCTATCTGCTCGTCCCGGGGATGCGGGTGGAACTGCGCAGCGAGAGGCTGGTGATCGCCAGCGATGGGGAACGTGTGGAGGTGCCGCTGAGCCTCGTCTCCCACGTTGTGTGCAGCCGGGGAGTGCAGATGACCGTGCCGCTGCTGGTCGCACTCAGCGAGCGGGGAAAGGCGGTCTTCTTCTGCCACCGCGATGGGAGCATCGCCGCGGCGATGAGTCCGCAGCCACCGGAGTGGACGCTCTGGATGCAGCAGCTCGAGCTGATGCGGAACGGGGAAGCCTGCGTCGCGTTCACGCAGGAGATCGTCATGGCCAAGCTGCACAACGCGGCCACGCTGACCATCCGCCTCAATATGGGTGCGAACAAGGCTCAGCGTGAAGAGACGGCCGGCGCCCTGCGCGATCTCGAGGGGGAGGCCGTGAACAAGACCACGACCGAGTCGCTGCTCGGCCTCGAGGGGAGAGGGGCGGCGATCTGGTTCGCCTCGCTCCGGGAGTCGCTGGGCGCCGAGTGGGGCTTCACGACCCGGCGGCGGACGCCGCCTCCCGACCCGGTGAACGCGATGTTGTCGCTGGCTTACACCATCCTCTATCACCACGCGTCGACCTCGTTGACGGCGGCGGGCCTGAATCCCCGCCTGGGCCTCTTTCATCAGGGCAGGGGCGCGCACGACGCGCTCTCGTCCGATGTGGTGGAAGAGCTCCGCCATCTGGCCGACGCCTTCGTGATCGGGATGATTCGCCACAAGGAGATCCAGCCCGGCGATTTCGTGGCCACTCCGGACGGACGCTGGCCCTGTCTCATGACCGACGCAGCGCGGAGAACTTTCGTACGGCGGTTCGAGGAGCGGATGCTCGACGAGACGACGGTGGAGGGAGAGCGGAAGCTGAACTGGCGGCAGGTGATCGACCGGCAGGCATGGCAGATCCGGACGATGGCCGGGACGCCCGGCGCGCGTTACCGTGCAGTACGGCTCCGCGCGTGAACATGACGGGTGTGCTGATGAAATGGGTCATCGCTTATGACATCTCGGATGACGGACTGAGGACGCGAGTGGCGGAGCGTCTGGGCACGATCGGCTGGCGGGTGCAGGAGTCGGTGTTCGAGTGTACGTTCGACCCCGAGGGGTTGCCGGAGGTGATCGAGGTGCTGCGGCGAATGCTGGGTGGGTCGGAGGGGGCGAACATCCGCATCTACAGAATGTGCCGCGACTGTCTGGAGGTTGCGGTGGGGATCGGGTCCGTGCGTTCGACGCCCGACGAGGGGGCGTGTGTCATCGCCTGACGCCAAGGTCGAGTTGTCAGTTGTCGGTGGTCGGTTGTCTGCGCCTGATCGTGCCATGCATGGATCACCCACAACTGAGAACCGACAACTGACAACAGAGGGAGTCGAGCGGACACTCAACTACGGGAAGCTGCACCTTAACGGGTCGCTCCGGGGGGGACGGCGTCCCCACGGGAGGACAACCCATGCGATCCTGTAGTTTCAGCGACTTAGACGGTTTCAGGCGCCTTCCCGCGTCTCCTGCCCCCCGGAAGCCTTCTAACGTCAACGAATCGCTGGACTTGCGCCCCGGGCGGAGAGCCACTACAGTGCCGCAGAACAAGATTTCCTGGCTCACGCGCTCCCCCCCGGAAGGGGACAGCGCAACCCCTTTCGATTCAAAGCGCTGCAAAGGCCGCGGCCGCAGCGCGAATGGTCACTGCCGACATTGCGACTTCTTTTCCCTCCGAAATACGTGATGGTTCCTCCAACAATGCCGCAGCGCGAATGGTCACTGCCGACATTGCGACTTCTCCGATCGAAGACTTCGTCGTCACCGAGAGGCGACGATTGCCGCAGCGCGAATGGTCACTGCCGACATTGCGACCTCGTTCACTGAAGCTTGGGGGATGTAAGGAACCATGGCCGCAGCGCGAATGGTCACTGCCGACATTGCGACCTTTCTCGCTTCGTCGGCGGCGCGTTGGGCGACGTTGGCTGCGCCGCAGCGCGAATGGTCACTGCCGACATTGCGACAGACGGCGCTTCAGGGAGGCGGACATCCGAATCGTGAGCCGCAGCGCGAATGGTCACTGCCGACATTGCGACTCTGGGGGGAGTTGCTCCAGGGAAACCAATTCCACGAAACCGCCGCAGCGCGAATGGTCACTGCCGACATTGCGACTTCGACGGTGACCCAGTCGGCCGAACGAGCCCTCTGGCCGCAGCGCGAATGGTCACTGCCGACATTGCGACTCTGTTTTCGGGGACCGCACACCTTTTTGAAATGATGTGCCGCAGCGCGAATGGTCACTGCCGACATTGCGACGATAGTTGTTAGGCGTTAGTGGCGGACTAGCACTGGACTAGCACGCTTAAGCCGCAGCGCGAATGGTCACTGCCGACATTGCGACAGAGAGGTCGTTGTTCGGGTCTCGGACTGCTGATAATGCCGCAGCGCGAATGGTCACTGCCGACATTGCGACTCCGAATCGGAACTTGAAGATGGGACAATCTTTGCGTTGGCCGCAGCGCGAATGGTCACTGCCGACATTGCGACGAACCCAGTACTTCATCCCTTCAGGACTGCTTCGTGGGAGAAGCCGCAGCGCGAATGGTCACTGCCGACATTGCGACGCGATGAGGGGTCGACGGGGAGAACAGGTTGAGCAGCATGGGCCGCAGCGCGAATGGTCACTGCCGACATTGCGACTTTCTACCGTTGTCGTCGGTGTCTTCCTCGGGGTCGTTGATACGAGCCGCAGCGCGAATGGTCACTGCCGACATTGCGACTTCTCGGCGTACATCTCGAAAGACATCCACCCCTCTCGAGACGCCGCAGCGCGAATGGTCACTGCCGACATTGCGACCATAGGACTCGGCCGACTCCACGGCGTCGCTGTAAGCCGCAGCGCGAATGGTCACTGCCCACATTGCGACTTCTTCGCCTGCGGCAGCACCTGGCCGCCGGAGGCGGCTCGAAAGGTAGCCGGTGGTGTGAGCGGAGCGAGCGACCACCGGTTGTGTGGAACCTTCTTTCGTCGACCCTGGAAGGGTCGCGGAGGTTTCGACGCAAACAGCCATTCTCGGTGAAGCCTCCGCGACCCCTTCAGGGTCGAAATCAACTCGCCAAAACGGAACCGGTGGTCGCTCGCTCCGCTCACACCACCGGCTACCATCCGTGGCGCCTCCGGCGTCCGGTGCTCCTCTGGGGAACGGTGCCCTCGGCCAAAACTGTCAAAACTCGAGCGACGGCGGCCACGAGTGGTCCGACGAGCACCCCGCCCCGGTCTCCGCATTCCTCGAGAGTCTCCTACTCTCTCCGCGCCTCCGCGTGAAACCGTTCCCTCACGCGGAGACGCGGAGACGCGGAGGAGATGCGGAAACTTTTCCCATGGTGACCGTGTTCCTCACACGTCATGTCCCAGGAACGCGCCGAGCGTCTGAAGGCGCGCCTCAGAGAGATCCCCGAGCGGCCCGGTGTGTATCTGCACAAGAACGCCGAGGACCAGGTCATCTATGTGGGGAAGGCGCGGAACCTTCGGAACCGGGTCTCGACCTACCTGGTGGGGCGTGGGGCGCGCGATGCGAAGACCATGAATCTGGTCAGCGAGATCGATGCGGTCGATTTCGTGGCCACGAACAATGAGCTCGAGGCCATCCTGCTCGAGAACAATCTCATCAAGGCTCACCAGCCTCGCTACAACATCCTGCTCCGGGACGACAAGAGCTACCCGTACCTCAAAGTCACGATGTCCGAGGACTATCCGCGGGTCGTGTTCACACGGCGGGTGGATCGGAAGAAGGGAGACCTCTTCTTCGGTCCGTTCTTCGCGGGCACCGCGCGGCGCATCCTCAAGCTGGTCGCGGACCAGTTCAAGTTGCGCAGTTGTGATCTCGACATCGTCGAAGGCAAGAACGCGCTGACCCGGCCCTGCCTCTACTACGACATGCATCAGTGCCTCGGTCCATGCGTTGTGGGGCTGACCACCTCGGGCGAGTACCGCGAGATGGTCGACGACGTGGTGCTCTTTCTCACGGGCAAGTCGCGCGAGTTGCAGGAGCGCCTTCGCCAGCGGATGTACAAGGCCGCGGAAACGGAGAGCTTCGAGGTCGCGACCTACTACCGCGACCTCATCCGCACCGTCGAGCGCGTGCAGGCCGAGCAGCAGGTGGCCTCGGCGGAAGACGAGGACATGGACGTGTGGGGTCTCTACGAAGAGGGGAGCGACGTTGCCGTTCAACTCTTCGTGATTCGCGACGGCAGCGTCGTCGATCGGCGCGAGCTGTTCTGGGAGAAGGTGGGGGAGTACCGGCCCGCGTACTTCCTGTCGGAGATCCTGCAGCGCTACTACCTGGACAATCTGTTCATCCCTCGCGAGATCCTGATCCCGTTCGACGTCGATGATGAAGAGCTGATCAACGACTGGCTGACCTCGCAGACTCACCGCAAGGTTCAGGTACGCGTGCCGCAGCGGGGCCGCGGTGTGGATCGCGTCGAGCTCGCTAACCGCAACGCGCGGCTCTCGCACGAGTCGCGCTTCCGCAAGTCGACGCAGGACCGCACGGCCGTCGCCGCGCAGCGGCTCGGTCAGATCCTCGGGCAGGCCGGCGGCTGGAGCGATCGGGAGATCCGCAAGATCGAGTCGTTCGACATCTCGAACATCCAGGGCTCGGACTCGGTCGCGGGGATGGTGGTGCTCGACCGCGGCAAGTTCGACAAGAATCAGTACCGCGTCTTCAACATCAAGACCGTGGTCGGCGCGGACGATTTCCGCTCGATGGCCGAGGCGGTGGATCGACGCTACCGGCGCGTGCTGGAGGAGAAGAAGGAGTTACCGGACCTCATCCTCATCGACGGAGGTCGCGGACAACTCAACGCGGCGCTGGCCGCGCTGAACAAGCTCGGGGTCGAGGAGATCCCGATCGCGGGCCTGGCCAAGCGCGAAGAGGAGATCTACGTCCCGGATCGCGAGGAGCCCATCCGCCTCGAGCGTCACGATCCGGCGCTGCAACTCCTGCAGATGGTGCGCGACGAAACGCACCGCTTCGCGGTCTCGTCCCATCGGAAGAGGCGCTCGAAGCGCACGCTCCACAGTGAGCTCGACGATCTCCCCGGCATCGGCGAAAAGCGCAAGCGCCTGCTCTTCGAACGCTTCGGCAGCGTGTCCGCGATCAAGCAGGCCTCACCGCAGGATCTGGTCAATGTGCTGGGCCGCAAAGTGGGGCAGTCGTTGTACGACGAGTTGCACTCCGGGGTCGGTTGACGGTTGGCGATGGCGGAGGATCGTCGCAACGGCGCGGCTCTCCCGTCAAGGGCCAACCGTCAACCGCCAACCAATCGATGCGATAATCGCCTGTCGCAGAGAAGCAATCGAAAGGGCGGGCGGTAATGCTGGAAGGCGAAATCAGCCAGATCCATCTCATCGAGAGACTCGTCGAGCTCTGGCGGGAGCAGTTCACCGGCGCGCTCCGATTCGAGAACGACGGGATCATCAAGATCATCTATTTCAAGAACGGGGACGTCCTGTCGGCCAGCACGAACGACCGGGCGGATTCGATCGACGAGATTCTGATGCGCGCCGGCAAGGTGTCGCGCGAGCACGTGAAGCAGGCTCTCGCCCGCCGCAAGGAGAGTGAGACCCTCGGCGATGCGATGCTCAATCTCGGGTACATCACGCGCAAGGAATTGACGTGGGCGCGGCGGGTCCAGGTGGTCGGCGTCATCCGCTCGATCGCGGCCTGGACGGAAGGCTCGTTCACCATCGTCGCGGACTACCTTCCGAAACGCGATGAGGGCACGCTCTTTCCGCTGCCCCAGGTGCTCGTCGAGCTCATCGTCACCGAGGCCGACCGGCACAAGTTCGAGAAAGCGCTGGCCGGTGGCTCCACGGTGCTCGCCAAGACAGAGGAATTCGACGAGGTCTTCCGCCGCCTCGGGCTCAACGAAGACGCGGAAGCGATCGTCTCCCAGGTCGATGGCGCCCGGAGCGCCGCCGATGTCGCGTCTGCCTCGGGAAGGGATACGTTCAATGTCTACAAGCTTTTACAGGCACTCATGACTCTGGGAATCCTCCAGGACACGGGTAAACCTAAAGTATCACCTGAGTTTTCGGACGAGTTCGCGAGCGCGGGTGTCGCCGATGCGGCGGATGCCTGGGCTCCTCAGCCGGTCAGCGAGTCCGAGTTTCAGTTCGACGAGGCGGAAGCTCTCTCTCAACCAACGCTCGAGGTTCCCGGGGTGCAGTTCACGGAGGAGCCTGCCTTGCCGTCGAGCTCATCCGCCTCGGCGTGGGACGAGCAGGAGGAGGAGCCCGCTCCGCCGACGGTCGCAGCGCCCATGCCGGCTTGGGACTCTACGGCGCCAGTGAGGGTCGCTCCCGCTCCGATCCCGATGCCTTCGGCTCCTGTCGCGGAAGAGCAGTGGGGATTCGATGAAGCCCAGCTCGAGACCGCGCGCCGAGCCTCTTCGCCGGCGGTGGTTCCGCCGAAGACGGCGAAGGTGAAGGAGGGTGGGCGCTTCGGCCTGCTGATCGCGCTGATGGTGATCGCGATCGTTGCGGGCGCGGGATACTTCGGGTTCCTGTGGTGGCAGAAGCAGCAGGACAAGCCCGCGGAGCCGGTGCTGGTCGCGCAGAAGAGCGCGACTCCGCCGGCGAGCAGCCCCAGTCCCGCCGAGACAGGGACGATCGTGCCGCTGACTGAGACGACGGCCACTGAGACTGCGACGACAACGACAGCACCGCCGCCGATGACGATCACGCCCGGAGCGACAGCCACTGCGGCACCGACGACCATCACCCCTTCGACGACGACCACGCAACCCGCGCCACGGCCGACGACGATCACTCCTCCAGCGGAGCCGGTGCAAGCTCTGCCCGTCGTGCGTCCACGCAGCGGCAACGGGCGCACCCGGCTGGACGATATGGCTCGGGAGTACGCGGCCAATCCAAGAGGCAATTTCACGGTGCAGATCCAGATCCTGTGCGATCCCGCGAATCTGGAGAAGCTCGTGCGGGACGGCGGCGCGAACATCTGGTTCGTGCCTCAGACCATCGGCGACCGCTCGTGCTACCGCGTGTTCTGGGGACGCTACACCACCCGCGCCGAGGCGCAGACGGGTCTGGCTTCGGTTCCCCGCTCGATTCGCGATGCCAGCGCCGCCGTGAAGGGTGTGCCGGGCCGCTAGCCGGTACGACCGAGCCTTGGAGTTTTTGTGCGCCACATGGATGCCAACGGACTCGAGGAAGGAAGCCGAGGAGCGCCGGCGTCCCGCCGGCTGGCCCTGCGGCGTCCCGCCGCGGGCGGTGGGCATTCGAGCCGAAACCCAGTATCGCGAGACGAAGCTCCTTCACGCAAGGCGCGCTTCCCCCGCCCGGGGCGAGGACGCCCCCGGCCAGCCGGCGGGACGCCGGCGCTCCGTTTTCGCCGCCCGAGCGAACCGCCGGCACGGCCGGTGTGCTGTCTCCGGTGCCAGGTGGTTCGTTTGTCGGGTGATCGGTTGTCTGCCCTGATCGCGAGATCACCCACAAACTGAGAACCGACAACTGACAACAACGAAGCACCCTGGAACACACGATGCCCTACCTCATCGACGGCAGTAACGTCCTTGGAGCGATGCGGGTCGATCGCCATGGGGACGAGTCGAAGCGGGGACTGGTGCGCATGCTGACGAGCTTCGCGCGGGCGAAGCGGACGCGGGTCACATGCGTGTTCGATGGCGAGGAGCCGGCCAGCTTCGCGAAGTCTCTCGGTGCGGTGACGGTGGCATTCAGCGGCTCGCGGTCGGCGGACGACCTGATCGTGGAGCGGGCCGGGAATGGTCGCGGCTGGAGCGTGGTGACTTCGGATCGCGGCTTGGCCGCGCGCATTCAGCGAAGGCAAGTCGAGGTCGTGGCCCCGGCGACTTTCATCCGTGAGATGGAAGCGGCTTCGAGCAGTGAGCCCGCGGCAGGGGAGGATTGGGACGAGTACTTTTCCGATCCCCAAAACCGGCTGAAATTTTGATGTCGGCGCGCCGACATTCTTTCTAAGTCACTAAAACAGCAATCATTTACCTGAAAGAATATTTCTTCGACGTCGCTGTTATGCTCGACGCGTGGAGCGGACCGGAGGATCGCGGAAGACTTGTTCTTTCGAGGAAAGTCCGAACTCCGACGGGCAGCAGGCTGGCTAACGGCCAGGCGCGGTGACGCGACGGAAAGTGCAACAGAAAACAAACCGCCAACCCCTCACCGCAAGGTGAGGGCGGTAAGGGTGAAACGGTGCGGTAAGAGCGCACCGCGTCGCACGTGAGTGTCGACGGCACGGCAAACCCCCTGCGGAGCAAGACCAAATAGGGACGCAAGGACTCGCCCGTGTCCATTTGAGCGTTCGGGTAGGTTGCTTGACCGCCGCGGTAACGCGAGCGGCAGACGAATGATCTTCACCCCGCAAGGGGAACAGGATTCGGCTTACAGGTCCGCTCCACGCTTTTCTTTCGATACGACCGGGAAGGGTACGCACCGCGCGGGCTGCGCCCGACAACCCAACGCTGTTGTGGAGCGGAGGGCTTTAGCCCTCCGGGCGCTCGCGATGAGTGCGCCGAAGTCGCGTGAGGCTCTCGGGACTCTCGTGCCGAAGGCCGCGACGCTGCGAGCGACTGGTGGAGCGGAGGGCTTTAGCCCTCCGGGCGCTCCCGATGAGTGCGCCGAAGTCGCGTGAGGCTCTCGGGACTCTCGTGCCGAAAGCCGCGACGCTGCGAGCGACTGGTGGAGCGGAGGGCTTTAGCCCTCCGGGCGCTCGCGATGAGTGCGCCGAAGTCGCGTGAGGCTCTCGGGACTCTCGTGCCGAAGGCCGCATGCTTCGTCGACGCCGAGACGGCAGAGGGGAAGCGTTTCGCGAGAGCCCGGAGGGCTAAAGCCCACCGCTCCACAGCTACCGCTCGGTTAGTCACACAGAGTGATGAAGTCTTTGAATTTTCTCAGTGCCTCTGTGGTGAGCTGCCCCAGAGTGAACTGCGGCATACTGCGCTGCGATGCTGATCAAGCCCCGCGCGCTTCCTCCTCAGGCCCACATCGCCATCCTCGCGCCCTCGGGGCCGTCGAATCTGGAGAACATCCTCGAGGGGGTCAAGGCCATCGAGCGGTGGGGACATCGGGTGACGCTCGCGGACAATATCGCCCGGCGGCATGGCGGGTATCTGGCCGGGTCGGATCAAGAGCGGGCGGCCGAGGTCAACCGGTTCTTCCGCTCGCCGGAGTACGACGCTTTCTTCTTCGCCCGGGGCGGCTACGGGTCGATGCGCATCCTCGAGAAGATCGACTTTTCCGCGTTGGCGCGCGATCCGCGGCCCGTGGTCGGGTTCAGCGACATCACGGCGCTGCATCAGGCCATGGCCACGCAGGCCAACGTCGCGGGGTTGCACGGACCCATGGTGAATCTCGACTTCCGCAATGGCCTCTCGCCGGAGCATGAGGGTTGGCTTTGGTCGATGCTGGGCGGCGAAGCTCCGCTCGAGTATCCGCTGTCGCCGGGAGCGGTGCTCGTCGAGGGTGAGGCGGAGGGAATCCTGTTCGGCGGCTGTCTCGCGTTGACGGTCGCGCTGGTGGGAACTCCGTACGACTTCTGGATCCCGGACGGGATCTGGTTCTGGGAGGATGTCGACGAGCCGGTCTATCGGATCGACCGCATGTTGACCCACTTGAGGCTGTCTGGCAGAATGCGCGGCATCCGAGGCGTTGTGATTGGACAATTGAAGGATTGTGGGGAAGAGGCGGAGATTTCGGCGTTTCTACGCGAGTTTTTCTTGCCCTTCGGAATCCCGGTCGTCGCCAACCTTCCGTTCGGTCACCATGGAAACAATCTACTCATGCCCATCGGGACCAAGGTTCGTCTGAGCACTCCCGCCATGCGCCTGACCATCAGCGAGCCCGCCGTTGCCCATTGAGATCCGCTTTCCGGTGAAGGCCGTCTTCAAGACGACCGGCGGAGGCGCCGGCAAAGACCCCGTGCGCGATTCGCAACTGACCTTCCAGGCGGGAGACTCCATCTTCGCCGAGGGTGACCTGGGCACGGAGATGTTCATCATCCAGGAGGGCGAAGTCGAGATCACCAAGCGCATCGGCGCTTCCTCTCACGTGCTCTCCCGCCTGGAGAAGGGCGACTTCTTCGGAGAGATGGCCGTCCTCGAAGCGCTGCCGCGCACCGCGGATGCGAGGGCGGTGACCGACGTCAAGCTCGTGGCCATCAACGGCTCGCGCTTCGACGAGATGTTGCGTCGCAATCCCGAAGTGGCCGTGCGGATCATCCGCAAGTACTCCAAGCGTCTGCGCGAGGCCAACACACTGCTCGAGAAGCTCGCCGGCCGCGAGGTCGACGTCGAGCACGCCGCCGCGATGGACGGCACCATCATCGCGCCCGCGCAGAAGGCCACCCGTCATCGCCTGGTCGACGTCGCCACCGGTACCGCCTTCTTCTTCAGCTCCGGAGATGAGACCACCATCGGCCGGGCCGACCCTGTCACGGGCATCCTCCCGGACATCGACCTCACCTCCGTCGACACCAATCGCTCCGTCTCCCGCCGCCACGCCAAGATCATCCGCTCCGGAACCGAGTACTACGTCCTGGAAGAAGTGGGAACCGTCAACGGGACCTACGTGAACGATCAGCGGATCCCCACCGGTACGCCCGTCACCGTCCACAACGGCGACCTCCTCAAGATCGGCCTCATCTCGATGAAGTCCGTCTTCGACTGACCTCCATAGGAGGGTTGTTCAGAGAACGGATGCTGTGGAGCGGTGGGCTTTAGCCCTCCGGGCGCTCGCGAAACGCTTCCCCTCTGCCGTCTCGGCTTCGACGAAGCACGCGGCTTTTCGAAACGGGAGTCCCGAGAGCCTCACGTGACTTCGGCGCACTCCTCGCGAGCGCCCGGAGGGCTAAAGCCCACCGCTCCACAGTGCCGCAGCGTTCGGTTGTCGGGCACAATCCGCGCTGTGCCTCGGTGGTGATCGGTCCTTCTTGAGGTCCACGAAGAGTAGAGAAACAACCAGTTTCGTGGATCGTCCGGCAAAATAGGTTCGTGCTCACTCCGGACACTGAGATCCAGTTCGTCAAAGGCGTCGGAGCCGGCCGGGCGGAGTTGCTCCGCACTGCCGGCATTGCCACGCTGCGCGATCTGCTGCTGTTCTTTCCCTTTCGCTACGAAGACCGGCGTCATCCGGTGCGCATCGCGGACCTCGGGCGCCATCTCGACAAGCCCGTGCTCCTGCGAGGGCGCATCGTCTCGGCGCAGGCGCGGGTGTCGCCCGTCAAACGGATGCGTCTCTTCGAGGCGTTGCTCGAGGACGAAACGGGCTCCGTCAAGCTGATCTGGTTCAACCAGGCTTTCCTCGCGGACCAGATCAAGCGCGGGGACCGGCTCTCGCTGTACGGCGCTCCGCGCATCAGCGGCTATGGTCCGCTGAGTATCGAGAGTCCCGACTGGGAAAAGTTCGAAGGCCCCGAGGATGAGGAAGGGGCGATCGTCCCGATCTACTCGAAGGTCGGGAACATCTCGCCGAAGGTCCTCCGGCGGATGGTGGCCACGGCGCTCGAGACACTTCCACAGCTCGAAGACCCGCTCCCGGACGACGTCCGGGCGGCGCTCGGCGTCGGAGACTTCCAGAGTGCGATCCGCGCACTCCATCAGCCCACCGAGCTCTCTCCGGTGTTTCTGGCGAACCGCTCCCCAGGCCACCTGCGCATGATTCTGCAGGAGTTCTTCACGCTGCAACTGGCTCTGCGCGTGCGACGCGCATCCGAGGAGACGAAGACTAAGTCGCGCAAGATCGAGGTGGGGGATGAACTGCGTGAAGAGGTCCGGCGCATTCTGCCGTTCAAACTGACGACTGCACAGAAACGTGTGCTACGGGAGATCGTCGGCGACCTCCGTTCCGGCCAGCCGATGTACCGCCTGCTGCAAGGTGACGTGGGCAGCGGCAAGACCATCGTGGCCCTCATCGCGGCCATCATCGCCATTCGCAACGGTCATCAGGTGGCGCTGCTGGCTCCCACGGAGATTCTGGTGGAGCAGCACTATCAGCGGATTCGTCAACTGGTTGACCACGCGCTCGTCGTAGCGCGCGCCACGGGATCGATGGGAGCGGGTGAGCGACGCACGCTCGTGTCCGGTCTTCGCGACGGCTACATTCAACTGGTGATCGGCACGCACGCGCTCCTGGAAGAGAAGATTCAGTTCCGCTCCCTCGGACTGGCCATCGTGGACGAGCAGCACCGCTTCGGCGTCGAACAGCGTCAAAAGCTATTCTCCAAGGGGGAGATGCCGGACATCCTGGTCATGACCGCGACGCCGATCCCGCGCTCGCTGGCTCTGGCCATTTATGGCGACCTGGAACTGTCGGTGATCGACGAGCTCCCGCCCGGACGGCTGAAGATCACCACGGCCGTGCGGACCTCCGCCGAGGTCGATCGCGTGTACGACTTCATCGACACGCAGATCGAGGATGGGGCGCAGGCCTACATCGTCTACCCGATCATCGAAGAGTCGGAGAAGCTGAACCTCAAGCCGCTCTCGCGGGGATTCGAGAGCACCCAACTGCGCTTCCCCAACCGGCGTGTGGCCATGATGCACGGTCGAATGAAGGCCGACGAGAAGGAAGAGACGATGCAGCGCTTCAAGCGCGGCGAGATCGACATCCTGGTGGCCACGACCGTGATCGAGGTAGGCATCGACGTGGCGAACGCCTCGATCATGATGATCGTCGACGCCGATCGCTTCGGCATGTCCCAATTGCACCAGCTCCGCGGACGGGTCGGCCGGGGCGAGCGCAAGTCCTACTGCGTGCTCCTGCGCGAAGAGAAGGTGGCCGGCGAGACGAAGGACCGCCTGGCGGCGTTCGCTCGCTCGAAGGACGGCTTCGAAGTCGCGGAGCAGGACCTGCAGATCCGCGGGCCCGGCGAGTTCCTGGGCACCCGCCAGTCCGGGGCCATGCGTTTTCGCATGGGCCACATCGTGCGCGACTACGATCTCATGGAGAAGGCACGCGACCTGGCCATCCAGACGGTCCAGTCCGACCTTGCCCGAGCAGACGAGATTGCTCGCGCGCTCCTCGGGATGCCGGTGCCCGCCGCCACTGAGAAGGACTAGGGATTAGAAGGAGGAATGAATGCTTTCACTAGAACGATATCATTGCTATCATGGCTTGGTGGAGGATGCCGTGGCGCAATTGATCGTGAGAAACCTCGAAGATGAGCTCGTCCGGGAGCTGAAGCTGCGCGCCGCCACACACGGGCGGTCCGCGGAGGAAGAACACCGGCAGATTCTGCGACGCGCCCTACGACCGGACGCGACTCGTTCGTCACTGAAGGAGCTGCTTTCCGCGATGCCGGATGTCGGAGAGGACCGGGACTTCGAGCGGGCCGATGATCGTGGAAGGAACGTCGAGCTGTGAGCTACCTCGTCGATACGAACGTCATCTCCGAACTGCGAAAGGGTCCCCGCTGTGACGCGTCCGTCGCCGCCTGGTGGTCGTCTGTCGCTGCTGAGGACATCTATCTGAGTGTCCTCACGATTGGTGAGATCCGAAAAGGCATCGAGAACATTCGGCGTCGAGATGGCCGGTCGGCGGAGTCGCTGGAGAGGTGGCTCAGAAGCATCATCGTCGATCATGCCGAGCGCATTCTCCCGATCGAGCTGGACACCGTCGAGGAGTGGGGACGAATGAACGCTCCCGATCCGCTCCCGGTGATCGACAGTCTGATGGCGGCCACGGCGAAGGTGCAGAGTCTCACGCTCGTCACCAGAAACCTGCCGGACATCGCACGAACGGGCGTCGCCGCTCTCAACCCTTGGAGTTGAGCCGGCACGGCCGGCAGCGCTGGGCCGGCACGGCCGGCTGCGCTGGGCCGGCACGGCCGGCTGCGCTGGTTGGCATAGCCTTGGGCACGTGCGGCAGCTCCGAGGGCAAGGCACTTTCTGCCGCGCAAGACTCCTAGCTTCGGTACGTGCGGTCGCTCCGAGGCCAATGCCGCGCAGCCAGTGAGTGGTTGGCGCTCACGACCTTCGTTGCTACACTGCGCGCTCGTTTCTTCAAGGTATGGCAATCGTGAGCTCTCAGTGAATCAGTCTCTTCAGTACGTCCTCAGCGGCCTCCGTCCGACGGGCCGCGTCCACTTGGGCAACTACTTCGGTGCGGTCCGCAACTGGGTGCAGTTGCAGGAGCAGTACCGGTGTTTCTTCTTCGTGGCCGACTGGCATGCGCTGACGTCCGACTATGCGGATCCGTCCAAGATCCGGGAGTCGACCTTTGCGGCGGTGGCTGACTGGCTGGCGGCAGGACTCGATCCGGCCAAGTGCTCGATCTTCATCCAATCCGAGGTGAAGGAGCATGCGGAGCTGCACCTGCTCCTCTCCATGGTCACGCCTCTGCCGTGGCTCGAGCGGGTGCCTACCTTCAAGGACCAGCAACAGCAGCTCGAGGACAAGGAGCTCAACACCTACGGGTTCCTCGGCTATCCATTACTGCAGACCGCCGACATCATCGTCTACCGCGCGAACTTCGTTCCGGTGGGCGAGGACCAGGCCTCGCACCTGGAGATCTCGCGCGAGATCGTGCGCCGCTTCAACAATTTCTACGGCCCCGTTTTCCCGGAGCCGCAACCGCTCTTCACGGCCACGCCCAAGGTGCCCGGGTTGGACGGTCGCAAGATGTCGAAGTCGTACGGGAACACCATCCCGCTGACCGCCAGCGCCGACGAGATTCGCGCGCTGGTGATGACCATGTTCACGGACCCGAACCGCGTCCGCAAGACCGATCCCGGCAACCCGGACATCTGCAACCTCTTCCAGTTCCACAAGCTCCTTTCGGACGATGCCACCATTGCGCGAGTGGACCATGAGTGCCGCGCCGCGCAGATCGGCTGCGTGCAGGACAAGAAGCTGCTGGCGGAGATCATGATCGAGTCGCTGGCTCCCATGCGGGCCCGCCGCGCAGAGATCGAGCGGGACCGCTCCATCGTCTGGGATGCGCTGCGCGAAGGAAACCGCAAGGCTCGCGAGCGCACGGCGGAGACGATCGAGGCTGTCCGCGAGGCGATGCAGATCACCTATCCCGAGTTGCACGCATGAGCGACGAGGAGATCCAGGCAGACGCGGAAGAAGAAGCCCCCGAGGTGGAGCAGCCCGTGCAGGATGCACCGGCGGAGAGTGCCTCGTTTCAAGAAAGTGGCGACGAGGCCACGGCGGCTGCCTATCAACTGACGCTGCCTTCGTTTCATGGGCCGCTCGACCTGCTGCTGCACCTCATCCGCAAGCACGAAGTCGACATCTACGACATCCCCATCGTGCTCATCACCGAGCAATACAACGCCTATCTGGAGGCGATGACAGAGCTGGACCTCGACATCGCCGCGGACTACATCTACATGGCGGCGCTGCTGATCAACATCAAGTCGCGCATGCTCCTCCCGCGGGAGGAAGGTGCGGAGGGTGATCCCGGGGACGATCCGCGGCGCGAGCTGGTGGACCGCCTGCTCGAATATCAGCGCTTCAAAGCCGTGGCGGAATCGTTCGCGGAGCTCGACGTCGTACGCATGGGCATGTGGACTCGTCCCCGTGTTCCTCCGCCCGGCGCCGATGATCAGGCCGATGTGGACATGACCGATGTCGGTCTGTTCGACCTGATCGACGCGTTTCGCACCGCGTTGGTGCGATACCGGCAGAACCATCCGCAAGCCATCGAGATGCACCGGGTGGTGCATAAGGTCTCCGACAAGATGCGCGAGATCTACATCAAGTTGCAGGAGAAGTCGCCGATCCGCCTGCACTGGTTTCTGGAAGGCCGCGACCGGAACGAGCTGATCGCCATCTTTCTAGGGATGCTGGAGCTGGTACGCCTCGGCGGCATCGGCTTGCAGCAGGGCCAGAACTTCGGCGAGATCCTCATCCGCCGCTCCGAGACGGCGATCGACGAGGAGACGTTCAAGCTGTTCGACAATAGTTAGGGCGCAGAGCGCAGGGGACAGGGCGCAGAGGAACAATGCGTTCGCCCGCGCCCTGCTCCCTGCGCTCTGAGGAATCCAAAATGCCAATGGAAGCAAACGAGCTCCGCGCGGCCCTGGAGGCCATCCTCTTCTTGAGCAGCGACCCCGTGCGGGTCGACGATCTGGCCGAGTCGCTCGACGAGACCAGTGAGGCGGTGAGCGCACAGCTCGACGCCATCAAGCGCATCCTCGACGACCAGATCGGTGGATTCACTCTCGAACAAGCCGCGGGCGGATGGCGGCTGACGACTCGTGCCGAGCACGACGGAGTGCTCAAGAAGTACTTCGCGAAGAAAGGGGAGAACCGGCTTTCCCTGGCCGCCTTGGAGACCCTGGCCATCGTCGCGTACCGCCAGCCGATCACCGCGCCGGAGATCGGCGAGATCCGCGGCGTGAACTCCGGCAGCGCCATTCGCACGCTGCTCGAGCGTCGCATGATCCGCGTGGCCGGACGCAAGAATGTCGTGGGCAGTCCGTTTCTGTACCGCACCACCAAAGACTTTCTCGTGCACTTCGGCCTCAACGACATTCGCGATCTGCCGCGTCTCGAGGAGTTCGGAGATCTCATCGGAGAGAACATCAACGACGATCTCGTGGCCGCGATCAATGCCGCGGAACCGAGCGCGGAAATGCTCGCCACCACGTCCGAAGAATTGCCGGATGAAACAACGCCGGCGAGCGATGGCACGACTATCGAAGAACAAGGCGCGGTTGCTGAAGAAGAAAGTCAGCTAGAATCGCCGGAAAGTAAAACGCCGGAAAGTAAAACGCCGGAAAGTAAAACGATAGAAGAGTGATGGAACTCGAGCGACTGCAAAAGATCATCGCGCACGCGGGCTTCGCATCCCGCCGTGAAGCAGAGGCGATGATCCGTGAGGGACGGGTCACCGTGAACGGGCGGGTCGTCACCGAGCTCGGTTCGAAAGCCGCGCCCGGAGTCGACCACGTGAAGGTCGACGGCAAGTTGATTACCCGCGCCGAGACGCACCGCTACATCCTCTTGTACAAACCGCGAGAAGTGATGACCACGGTCGAGGATCCGCAAGGCCGCCGGACCGTGATTGATCTCGTGAAGGGAATCCGCGAGCGCATCTATCCGGTGGGCCGCCTCGATTTCCACTCCGAGGGACTCATTCTGCTGACCAATGACGGCGACCTCGCGTTCAAGGTCTCCCATCCGAAGCACGGATCGGTGAAGACCTATCACGTGAAAGTGCGCGGCGTTCCCGAAGACCGGCTCGTGGGAAAACTCGAGCGCGGCATCACGCTGGATGGAAAACGCACACTCCCTTGCGAGATCGTGCGGATGAAGACCACCGGCCGCGGCGAGGACGAAGGGAACTCCTGGTTCGAGGTCAAACTGCGCGAGGGACGGACGCAGCAGATCCGCAAGATGTTCCAGGCGGTCGGCCATCCGGTCTCGAAGCTTCGCCGTGTGGCCATCGGCCCGCTCTCCGATCCGCGACTCGGTCCGGGTGACTACCGCGAGCTCACCAAGAGCGAAGTGAAGTTGCTCGCATCGGGTCAGGAGCCGGCCAAGGTGAAACCGCGGCGCACCGCCGCGCGCCCGGTTCCCGCGCGCACGACCACCACGTCCAAGAAGAAGACTCCCCCCACCAAGAGGCCGTCCGCGGCGAAGAAGGACCGCAAGTCCGCGGTCCCGGCGAAACGACGAACGGCCTCGACCTCGCCCGCAAAGAGGCGCACGGCCGGCGCAGCGCCGGCAAAACGCCGAACCGCCACGGCCACGGCCGGCAAGCGTCGCGCCTCGACCACGCGCGAGCCGCGCAGGGGCCGGGGATAGTCTGTGGCCTTGATCGTCGCCATCGACGGTCCCTCCGGAGTCGGCAAGTCCACGACCAGCAAGCTGGTCGCGCGAGCCCTGGACCTCCCGCACATCGACACCGGCGCGATGTACCGCGCCATCGGACTGGCAGCACTGCGCACCGGCATCGACCTCCGCGACGCCGCGGGCCTGGAGACCCTGGCCTCCCACGCACAGATCGCATTCGAGCCCGGCGATCCTCCGCGAGTCCTCCTCGATGACGAGGACATCACGCCGCTCATCCGCACCCCGGAGATCAGCATGGCCGCCAGTCACGTGTCGGCGGTCTCGGCGGTCCGGCGGGTTCTCGTGGAATTGCAGCAGCAACTCGGCAGGCGCAGCGGCGGCGTGCTCGAGGGTCGGGACATCGGCACCAAAGTCTTTCCCGAGACGCCCCACAAGTTCTTCCTCACGGCACGCCCCGAGGTCCGGGCAAGGCGGCGGTATGCCGAGCTCATGGCGAAAGGGGAGGCGGCGGATTTCGAGACGGTGCTGGCGGAGTCCATCGCCCGCGACGAACAGGACTCCACCCGCGCCGATTCACCCTTGACGTTCGACGAGACCTACACCGTCGTCGACACCTCCGACCTCACCATCGCCGAAGTGGTGGACGCGATCGTCGGCGCCGTGCGGCAATAGCTTCGAGTGTTTGCGCGCGTTTCGCGTGGTGCCGGCAGAGACACAGCGCGGGCTGCGCCCGTCAACCCAACGCTGAGTTGGCTTCATCCTGAGCGATTGTGCAGAAATCCGCGGCGTTCCCAGCCTGTCATCCTGAGCGGGTGGCGGGTGGGTGCGAAGGATCTCCTGCGGTAAGCGACACCCGCGCAGGTCGGACGAGACCGAGGTTCTCGTACCCGCACTCATCGTTCCTCGCACGAGATCCTTCGCCGTCTACGCGGCTCAGGATGACAGGATTGGTTTTCTGCACCGCCCGCTTCCAAGAAGCACCCAATGTTTGCAGAGTCAGAATGCAAACTCATCGGAGGCTGCATCGCCCCCCTCATCCGGCCGATGGCCGCCTTCTCCCCCCAAGAAGCCGGGGGGAGAAGGCTCTCGATTCCACACCCTCGCGATGAACTAATTCAACGAATGATGAACCCAGCTCGCGATGCGCACACACCGAGAGCCTTCTCCCCTCCGCAGAGGGAGAAGGTGCCGAAGGCGGATGAGGGGTCGCTCTCGTGACAGGTACGCAGCCTTCTGTTTCTTTCTCTCAGGCGCGTCGCTGAGCGGCGTGGGCCGGCTCAGGATGACAGGTAGTGTGGGCTCGCTAAGAAACTCCCGGACCTACTACAGAGGCGTCAAGAGTAATGAAGCCTCTGTGCCTCAGTGTCTCTGTGATGAGTCCCCGGCAGATGGTGTGTCATCGAAGAACGCTCAGGAAGAGACACATAGCCGCACATCCGTCTCCCTTGATTTCTTGACGTCGTTTGAGGGGCAGACTACACTCCCGATTTCGGCGTGTATCAACAACTTAGCGCTGATTTCGGCACGCGCGCATCGTCGTGCGAGCCGATCACGAATTTCGCAGGGGGTTCCCCAGTACATGGCGTCCAGTGACGAGACCAAGAAGCCCGATTCGGCGACGCGAGCGGACGCCAACAATTTGGAGAACCTCGGCATGGACGAGCTTCTCGACCTTTACAGCAAACCATCGCTGACCGAGGGCGAGATCATCCGTGGCCGCGTGATCAAAGTGACTGCGTCCGATGTCGTCGTCGACATCGGCTACAAATCGGAAGGACTGCTCCCCGTCACGGAGGTGACCGGGTTCGACGGTGTAGTCAAGGTCAAGCGCGGCGATGAGATTGAAGTCTTCGTCGAGCGCCTCGAAGATTCCTCCGGATACGTCGCCCTCTCCCGTGAAAAAGCGGCGCGCATGCGCGTGTGGGACGACATCGAAGCCGCGTTCAAGGCGGACGAGGCCATCTCCGGGCGCGTCGTCGACCGCGTCAAAGGCGGACTGGCCGTCGACGTCGGCGGCGTGAAGGCCTTCCTTCCCGGGTCGCTCATCGATACCAAGCCGGTCAAGAACCTGGACGCGCTCCGCGGCCACGAGATGAAGTTCAAGATCGTCTCCTTCGACAAGAAGCGCAGCAACATCGTGCTCTCGCGCAAGGCCATCGTCGAAGTGGAGCAGGTCGCAGCCAAGGCGGCCACGTTCGGCCGGCTCAAGGAAGGCGAGCTCACTCACGGCATCGTCAAGAACATCACCGACTACGGCGTCTTCGTCGACCTGGGCGGTGTGGATGGCCTGCTGCACATCACCGACATTTCCTGGGGTCGTGTCACTCATCCCAATGAGTACTTCAACGTCGCCGACGAGATCGAAGTGATCGTGCTCAAGTTCGATCCGGGCTCCGAGCGCGTGTCCCTCGGCTACAAGCAGAAGAGCCCCGACCCCTGGTCCGACGTCTCCGATCGCTATCCCCTCGGCAGCAAGGTGAAGGGCCGCGTGGTCTCGCTCACCGACTACGGCGCATTCATCGAGCTCGAAGAAGGCGTAGAGGGTCTGATCCACGTCAGCGAGATGTCCTGGACGAAGAAGATCCGCCATCCGGCCAAGCTCATGAACATGGGCGATGAAGTGGAAGCGGTCGTGGCAGACGTCAACGTTGCCAATCGCCGGATCTCGCTCTCGCTCAAGGCTCTCGAGCAGAACCCCTGGGACACGATCTCGGAGCGGTATCCCGTCGGCACGGTCATCGAAGGCCGGGTTCGCAACCTCACGGACTTCGGCGCGTTCGTCGAAGTGGAAGAGGGGATCGACGGGCTGATCCACATCTCGGACATGTCCTGGCACCGCCGGCTCAAGCATCCGAGCGAAGTGCTCAAGAAGGGCGACACGGTCAAAGCCCGCGTGATCAACGTGGACGGCGACAATCAACGCCTGTCCCTGTCCATTCGCGAGTTCCTGCCGAATGAATGGGACACCTTCGCCAAGGGCCACGCCGTCGGCGACGAAGCGGTGGGCATCGTCTCGAAGATCACCGACTTCGGCCTGTTCATTCGCCTGGCGGACGGCGTCGAGGGTCTCGCGCACATCTCGGAAGTGCAGCGCGACCCGCGGCAGAAGCTCGACAAGACCTTCCACGTGGGTGAGCCGATGCGAGCCCGGATCATCAAGATCGATACGGTGGAGCGGAAGATCGGTCTGACGACACGCGACGTCGAGCCGCTCACTGAAGAGGAGCTCGCGCAGCACGAGCCCGGACCCCCCGCCGAGGTCACCGATCCCCACGAACCGGAGCCAGCGCCAGAGCCGGAACCGGAACCGCAGAGCTGAGGCGACCAATGTCCGAGCCCGAGACTCCGGCTGTGGAAAGGGTGGAGCAAGCTTCGGCGGAGCCCGCCGTCGCGCCTCCGCCGCCAGCACCACCCCCTCCGGTGGTGATCGCTGCCGTTCCTACCGCGCCTCCGCGTAAGTCGCGCGTGGGCATGTTCTTCTTCGGAGCCCTGTCCGGCTGCCTGCTGATCTTTCTGGCCTTCTTCGGGATGCTCTTGTTCGTGGCCGCGGCCTCGGACGGAACCGAATTGAGCCTGGCTTCGGAGAAAGTGGCCGTGCTGCCGATCGAAGGCGAGATCGTGGAAGCTCGCGCCACACTCGATCTGCTTCACAAGTACGCTGCGAACGACAGCGTCAAGGCCATCGTCGTGCGGATCAACAGTCCCGGCGGAGCCATCGCTCCGTCGCAGGAGATCTACGCGGCCATCCTCAAGACGCGGGCGAACGGCAAGCCGGTCATCGCCTCGATGGACAGCGTGGCCGCGTCCGGCGGGTACTACATCGCCGCTGCCTGCGACCCCATTCTGGCGAACTCGGGCACCATCACGGGATCGATCGGCGTGATCCTGCAGTGGTTCGACATGAAGGAGCTGGTCCGTTGGGCGAAGCTGAAGCCCGAGACCATCACCAGCGGCGAGATGAAAGACGCCGGTTCGCCGTATCGGGAGCTGACGGACGCCGAGCGTCAGTATTTTCAGGGCATCGTCACGCAGCTCCACTCGCAGTTCGTGCGCGATGTGGCCGTTGGCCGGAAGAAGAAGATGAGCGCCGCCGAAGTCGCCCGCATCGCCGACGGCCGGATCTTCACCGGCGAGCAGGCCCTGGAGTTGAAGCTGATCGACGAGTTGGGCACGATCGACGACGCGGTTCGCCGCGCAGGCAAGCTCGGTGGAATCAAAGGCGAACCAGCCCGCCTCTGGCCACGCCGGCGCGAGCCCGGATTTTTCGACCTGCTGACCGAGGATGGAGCGAATGCCATCCTGGAGCGAGTGGTGAGCAGACGCATCCCGCAGTTCATGTACCGATGGTGACGAATGGTTGTCGGTCGACGGCTGGAAGTTGGATGGCAAACGCAGGAACCCCGGTTCCCTCGCCAGCCTCCAACCATCAACCGCCAACACCGAGGAGGGGACTTTGAACGAACACGATGATCTCGATCTCGATCGCGACGAGACCCTGGACGACGACGGCAACGGTTCCGGCGAGATGCTCGACGACGGCGCCGGAGTGATGACCAAGGCGGAGCTCGTCGACGAGGTGGCGCGCGTCGTTCAGTTGACCAAGAAGCAGGCCGAGACGATCGTGAACATCGTCTTCGACTCCATCGTGGAGTCCCTCCGGGCCGGCCAGAAAATCGAGCTGCGCGGGTTCGGGAGCTTTCGCCTCCGCAGCCGCAAGTCGCGCACGGGTCGCAATCCCAAGACGGGGGAGAAGGTCGAAGTCCCGTCGAAGAAGATCCCGTACTTCAAGCCTGGCAAGGAGCTCAAAGAGCTCATCAACAAGGCTCTCACCGAGCAGGAGAACCTGGCGGCTTCAGGCGAATAGAAGCCTTGAACATCCTCTTCACCCCCTGGAGATATCCCTATTTGACTTCCCCGAAAGGCGATCAGCCGCAAGGCTGCATTTTCTGCAATGCCGCCTCCTCGGCTGATCCGCGCGAAACGCTCACGCTGTTCCGCACGGATGCGGCACTGGTGATGCTCAACCGTTACCCCTACACGAACGGCCACCTCATGGTCGCACCGGTCTCCCACGAATCACGCCTGTTTCAATCGGAAGACCGCTCGTTGCGCGCGCTGATCCGGCTGACGGCCGAGGCTCAGCGAATCCTGTCCGACGTCTACCGCCCCGATGGATTCAACGTGGGCATGAACTTCGGCCAGATCGCCGGCGCGGGCGTGGCCGATCACTACCACCTCCACATCGTTCCCCGGTGGAGCGGAGACGTGAACTTCATGACCGTCACCGCACAAACGCGCCTGGTGCCGGAGGAGCTGGAGACCACGTACGACAAGCTCGTGGCGCACTTCCAGGAGATCCGCGGAGAATCGCTGAGCGCATGAACCGGCGCAGGCTCCTGGCCCTGGTCCTGGCGTTTCTCATCCCCGGCGCCGGACATTTCTATCTGCATCGCCGCGCCCGCGGCGTGGCTTTCTTCGCGATCGTCGCCTTCCTCTTCGTGACTGGCCTGTCCATCGAGGGTGGGCTTTACACACTGGCCGAGAGTCAGGGCCAGCTCATGGCGCGCTTGGCCGTACTGGCCTCCATGGGCTCCGGAGTGCTGTACTTCCTCGGCAACCTCACCGGTCCGCACGGAAGCGTTTGGGCCGCGACCTTTGAGTACGGACGCACCTTCACGCTGACCGCGGGCCTGATGAACCTGCTCCTCGTATTGGATTGCTGGGACCTGGCGTCCGTTCGACCGGGGCAGGAGACGAGTGCGCCGGCTGAGCAACCGGGAGAGTCTCTTCCATGAAGACTCATCTCGTGCTGATGTTCCTCTACGCCGCGGCGACGGGCGCGTTCTTTTCGCTCCTGTGGCGGGAGGAGCGGCGCGAACGGATTCGCATGTTCCTGCTGATCTTCTGCTCCCTGTTCCTTGGGGCGATCGCCGTAGGTTGGGCGATGTACGCGTGGGCTCGATGAGAAGAGCGTTCGACACTCCCTCTGAGTCATGGCTGTCATCCCGAGCCGGTTACGTCGCACAAGGCGCACTTGAAGGCAAGACGCAGAATCAACGTCCCTGCCGCGAGAGAGACCCCTCATTCGCCTTCGGCACCTTCTCCCCTCTGCGGAGGGGAGAAGGCTCTCGGTGTGTGCTCATCGCAAGTTGCGATGGTTCATCGCGAGAAGGTTCAATCGAGAGCCTTCTCCCCCCGGCTTCTTGGGGGGAGAAGGTGGCCAACGGCCGGATGAGGGGGGCGGTGCAGCCTGCGCTCAGTTTGCAGCTTGACCCTGCAAACATTGGGCGTTTCTTGGGAGCGTCGCTCGACGCTCGGGACGACAGGATTGCCGGCGCAAACTGCGCTCGCGGAGCGCAGCGATGAAAGTCGCGGTCGTGGCCGGAGAGGCGTCCGGAGATCTGCATGCTTCCGAGGTGGTGCGCGAGCTGAAGAAGCTCGAGCCGTCGCTGGAGCTGTTCGGCATCGGGGGGGATCTGCTGGCGGGGGAGGGCATGACCCTGCTTCACCATGCGCGGGAGATGGGCATCGTGGGATTGTTCAATGTCCTGCGGCACCTCCCGATGTTCCGCCGCATCTACAAGGAACTGCTGGAGCGCATCCGCATCGAGAAGCCGGACGTGGTCTTCCTGGTCGACTACCCCGAATTCAATCTGCGCGTGGCCCGGCGCTGCAAGGAGATGGGAATCCGGGTGGTCTATTACATCTCGCCGCAGCTCTGGGCCTGGCGCAAAGGCCGCGTGCGGCACATCGCGAAGTACGTCGATCGCATGATCGTAATCTTTCCGTTCGAAGAGGCGCTCTACCGCACGCACGACGTGCCCGTGACGTACGTCGGCCATCCGCTCATCGAGCAGCTCGCTCACATCGTGAAGCCGCCGCGTGATCCCGGCGTGCTGCGTATGGCCCTGCTTCCGGGGTCGCGACGGATGGAAGTGCGCTCGCTGTTGCCGCCGATGCTCGACGCGGTGCGGATTCTTCGAATGGAGCGCAACGTCGACGCCTACATCATTCAGGCGCCCACCATCCGGCATGAGCTCCTGACCTCCATGGTCGCCGCGAGCGGCGTGGACGTTCCGATCCTCGAGCACGACGGGGGAGAGGGCGTGGCCGCGGCCGATGTGTCCCTCTCGTCCTCGGGGACCGCCACCCTGGAGTCGGCCATTCTCGGCACGCCGGTCGTGGTCATGTATCGCCTGAGCCGCGCCACCTACCTCCTCGGCAAGCGTCTGGTCAGCCTCCCGCATTTCAGCCTCGTGAACATCGTGGCCGAGAAGGAAGTGGTGCCGGAGCTGATCCAGGACGACGTCAACGGACCTCGCATCGCCGAGGAAGTGCGCAAGCTCGTGGCACCGGGAACTGCGGAGCGCATCGGCGTGGAGCTCGCGATGATCCGGGAGAAGCTCGGCATGCCCGGAGCGAGCAGGCGTGCGGCGGACGAAATCTATAGGATGGCGGCGCGCAGCTCATCCCGCGCTTAGGACAGCCCCCCGGAAACCAGTGTCCAGTGCTTGGGTTGTCAGTTGTCGGTTCTCAGTTCGTGGTGATCCATCCGTGGCGCGACCAAGTGCAGACAACCGATCACCGACAACCGACAACCCGACCCATTGGGCCAGTTCTCAGTTCGTGGTGATCCATCCGTACCGCGACCAGGTGCAGACAACCGATCACCGACAACGGACAACCCGATCACAGGTCGCCCCGCGATTCGCGCAACCGCGACGAGCGGCGACATCACGCGCGATAAACTGAAGACCACTGACGCATGGCTCCTCTTCGAAGACTCTACGGTTACCTGCGGACGTATAAAGCCTGGGCGCTGGTCGCATTCGGGTCGATGATCGTCTTCGCGCTGACCCAGGCCACGCTGGCGGCGCTCGTGCAGCCTCTGTTCGATGACGTGCTCTCGCCGCCGGGTGTGCAGCGTCAGGTCCAGGCCCCGAACGCGCGGGAGCAATTCCTCCAGCGCCAGCTCGACGAGCATCTGCCCTCGCTGGGGCGCGCCAAGCAGCGCTTCGAGCACTGGTGGGGAGGCGATCCGTCGCAGAAGGGCCGGCGTGTGTTGACGCTGATCCTGATCGTCTTCTCGATTCGAGCCTTCACGTCGTTCTTCTCCGAATACTCGTTCCAGAAAGTCGGCTTGTCCACGGTCCGCGACCTTCGCAACCAGCTCTACGACCGGATGATCCATCAGAGCCACCGCTTCTTCGCGGAGCGGTCGACGGGAGAGATGGTCAGCCGGGTCGTGTCCGATGCGGACGCCATCCAGGCCGCGGTCTCGACACGCATGGGCGACCTGCTGCAAGAGTCCGTGACGCTGGTCCTGCTCGTCGGCTACGTGTTCTATCTCAATCCCTTGCTCGCTCTGGTGAGCTTCGTGGGCGCGCCCCTCATCATCATCCCGGTCGTGCAGTTCGGAAAACGGCTGCGACGCACGACGCACCGCTCGCAGGAACGCATGGCCGAGATCGCCACGATCCTGGAGGAGACGATTCGCGGAGTGCGGATCGTGAAGGCCTTCACGATGGAGCGCTTCGAGATCGGCCGCTTCCGCGAGGCCACGCGCAAGCATCTGCGTTGGACCCTCAGTGCGCAACGCACCCAGGCCATGACCTCTCCGGTGATGGAGCTCCTGGCCGGCGTGTGCATGGTGCTGCTGTTCGGCTACGCGCAACAGCGCATCTCCGCGGGCGCGCTGACGACCGGTGAGTTCATCAGTTTCCTGACTGCACTCGCATTGATGTACGCGCCGGTCAAGAAGCTGAACAAAGTGAATCTGTCCCTCAACACCGCTCTGGCCGCGGCCGAGCGGGTCTTCCGCATGCTCGACATCGAGAACGACGTGGTCGAGAAGGCGGGCGCGGTCGACCTCCGCACCGTGGGCTCCGGCGTTCACTACGCGGGAGTGACGTTCACGTATGGCAACGAGCCGGTGCTGCGCGAGGTCGAGCTGACCATCGCGCCCGGCGAGATCGTAGCCCTGGTGGGCGGCAGCGGCGCCGGGAAGTCGACCTTCGTCAATCTCCTTCCGCGTTTCTACGACGTGACCGAAGGTGCGATCACCATCGACGGAGTGGATGTCCGTGAGGCCAGGCTCCCGTCACTCCGTGGCTTGATGGGCTTCGTCACGCAGGAAGTGATTCTCTTCAATGACACGGTGCGCAACAACATCGCCTACGGCCGGTCGGACGTCGAGGAGAGCCAGGTCATCGCTGCCGCACGTGCGGCGAACGCACACGAGTTCATCACCGCGCTTCCGCAGGGATACGACACGACGGTTGGAGAGGCCGGAGTGCTGCTCTCCGGAGGCCAGCGCCAAAGGCTGGCCATCGCCCGGGCGCTCTTCAAGGACCCACCCATCCTCGTCCTCGACGAGGCCACTTCCGCGCTCGACACCGAGTCCGAGCGGCTCGTGCAGCAGGCGCTGAACAATCTGATGCGTGGCCGGACCACGCTGGTCATCGCCCACCGCCTCTCTACGATTCGTAGCGCACACAAGATCGTCGTCCTCGACAAGGGCCGCATCGTGGAGGTGGGCACTCACGAGGAGTTGCTGGAGCGCCGGGGCGTCTACCGCAAGCTGTACGATCTGCAGTTCGTGGACGATGAGGTCTCGGTTGACAGTTGACGGTTGCCGGATGAGGCGCGTTCGCACGCGATCCGTTGCGAGTTGCGAGTTCCGCGGGAGCAGTTGCCGGAGCTTCCTCGTCCAGGCGGCACGACCGGTCCGTGACGTTCGCGGGCAACTCGCAACTCGCAACTCGCAACGGACGGCATCGCCGCGGCTGCACTCATGTGACGCGCGGCCCCGCCAACGGCTAACCGCCAACCGCCAACCCGAATGATCTCTCTACTCGGGTACGTCTTCATGCGAGCTCTGAACCTGACGTTGCGAGTGCGTCACGTGCGCGCTCACAATATCGACGACAGTCCGCGATACATCATCGCCTTCTGGCATGAGTGCATCCTGCAGGCGCTGCACTCGCGATGGAGGAAGCCCACGACGGCCATCATCTCGCGCTCGAAGGATGGAGAGATCGTGGCTCGCGTGCTTCATCTGTACGGTGCCGAGACCGCTCGCGGATCGTCGACGCGCGGCGGGGAAGTGGCGCTGAGAGAGGTCCTCCGCGACATTCGGGCCGGCAAGAATGTCGCACTCACGCCCGACGGTCCGAAGGGACCGAGGCGTGTCGTCAAGGACGGGGTCGTGTACATTGCGCAAGTCAGCGGTCTGCCGGTCGTGCCCTTCTACTTCACTGCCAGGAGAAAGAAGCGGCTACGCTCCTGGGACCAGGGGATCGTTCCGATCCCATTCAGCAAAGCCCTCTTTCTCTACGGCGATCCGATTCCCGTTCCGCGTCACGGCGACGTGGAGGAATGGCGCCTGACGATCGAGCGGGCCATGAACGAGCTCGCCGAGGAGGCGGAACGTGATTTCGATGAGCTTTGGGCCGGGGAGGCCCTGAAACGATGATCCACTCGATGACCGGATTCGGTCGCGCCGCCGGCGCGCTATCGTCGCGCTACTTCGCCACCGTCACGACCAAGAGCGTCAACCACCGTTTTCTCGAAGCGTCCGTGCGTCTGCCCGAGTACATGTGGGACATGGAGGCGCCGCTCCGCGCGGTGGCCTCGGAGGTCTTCTCGCGTGGAAAGATCGACGTCTCGATCCGCATCCAGCGCACCCAGCAACCCGAGTACAACGTGCGCATCAACACCCAGATCGCGAACACGGTCATCCCGCAACTCCGCGCCATCGCGGAAGAGCTGGGGCTGGGCGCGACGCTGACCGGGAGCGACCTCATGCGCGTTCCCGACTTTCTGCAGGTCGAAGCTCTCGAGGCCGAGATCACGGACGAGGAGCGGGAAGCGCTGGTGCGCATGCTGCGTGAGGCCTTCGCGCAGATGGCCGTCATGCGGGACCGGGAAGGCGAGACCCTGCGCGCGGACGTGCTGAGCCGGATCGCACGCATCCGCGAGTTGACCGCGGAGCTGTCGCAGCATCGCCACGAGGTGCGCGGCGAGCTCCTGGCCAGCTATCAGCAACGGGTGCAAGAGATCGCGGCTCTGGCCGGTACCGAAGTCAGCCAGGATCGGATCGCCCAGGAAGTGGTGATGATGGTGGAGAAGGGCGACATCGCCGAGGAGCTGACGCGCCTGGGCCATCATGTGGAGCAGACCGAGAAGGCCATCGCCAGCGGCGAGGCCGCGGGAAAGAAGCTCGATTTCCTCTCCCAGGAGATGCTGCGGGAGATCAACACGATGGGCTCGAAGTCGCGCTCCGCGGCGATCCGGACCCTTGTCGTAGAATTGAAAACGGAGCTCGAGCGGATCCGCGAACAGGTACAGAATGTCGAGTAACTTCCACTCGGATGGGACGCTGTTCATCGTCTCGGGCCCGTCCGGGGCCGGGAAGACCACGCTCATTCAGAGCGTGCGTCACCACCTCCAGCAGGTGGGCATCGAGCTGTATTTCTCGGTGTCGCACACCACCAGACGCGCACGAACCGGAGAGATCCCGGGACAGAGCTACCACTTCGCGACGGACGTGGAGTTCAACGACATGGTCGGCCGAGGGGAATTTCTCGAATGGGCTCACGTTCACGCCCATCGGTACGGAACCTCTCGCGCGGAAGTCGTGGACCGGCTGCGGGCAGGCCAGGACGTGATCCTTGACATCGATTATCAGGGCGCAAAGCAGATCAACGGCGACCCGGAGCTGAAGCCGCGCTCGCTGAGCGTGTTCATCTTCCCTCCGTCGCTGGAAACGTTGAAGATGCGGCTGCGCGACCGAGGCCTCAACACAGAGGATGAGATTCATCTTCGTCTGCGCAAAGCCATCGGCGAGATCGACGAGGGCAAGGATTTCTACGACTACATCATCATCAACGACAACCTGGCGGTCGCGACCGAGTGTCTGAAGGCCGCGATCATCGCCAAGAAGCTGCAAACCAAGACTGCGCTCGAGGCCATCGCCGAGATGGCCGAGCGACTCAAAGAGGAGGATCGCAATGGAAGGAATGCCTGAAGGGATCGACAGCAAGTTCCGCTATGTGCTGCTGGTCTCGAAGCGTGCGGAGCAGTTGATCCAGGGAGCGCAGCCGAAGACCAAGCCGAAGCACTTCAAGCCCACGCGCATCGCCATGGAAGAAGTGGAGCGCAATGTCGTCAAGTGGCAGCTCACCGCGCCAGTCGAAGAGACCACCGCGCTGGACACGACGGAGTAGCGAACTTGCGTGTTGCGAGTTGCCCGGGCACCGATCGCCCGGGCGATAGAGCACGGGGCACTCGCAACGCGCCACTCGTAACGATTCGACCATGAACATCGTGCTCGGCGTCTCGGGCGGCATCGCGGCCTACAAGGCGCCGGAGCTCGTCCGGCGGCTGCGGGATGCCGGTGCCACGGTTCGTGTGATCCTCACACCCAACGCCGCACGATTCGTTTCACCCCTGGCGCTGGCCGCCGTCTCCGATCATGGTGTGATCGTCGAGCAGTGGGGCGATCCCGAGCGGGGCGGCGTGGATCACATCGAGTTGGCCCGCTGGGCCGAGCTGCTGCTGATCGCCCCCGCGACCGCCAACGTGATCGCCAAGCTGGCCGCCGGCATCGCCGACGATGCACTCACCACGTACGCCCTGGCTCATCGCGCGGAGGTGCTCGTCGCGCCGGCCATGAACACGTTCATGCTCGCGCATCCCACGGTGCAGCAGAACATCGCCACGCTGCGCTCCCGCGGAGCCGGCATCATCGAGCCGGTCAATGGCCTCCTGGCCTGCGGGGAGGAAGGGGCCGGAAAGATGCCGGATGTCCCCGTGCTCGTGGACCTCGTGCGGGCTCGCTTCACCGCGCGCGACCTCGAAGGGCGGCGGGTGCTCGTGACGGCCGGCCCTACGCGCGAACCGCTGGATCCCGTGCGCTATCTCTCGAACCGCTCCTCCGGCAAGATGGGTTACGCCATCGCCGGCGCGGCCCGCAGGCGCGGCGCCGAGGTGACGCTGGTGTCGGGACCGACCTCGGTGATCGTCCCGGCGGGCGTGACGCTGATCCGCGTCAACACGGCGAAGGAGATGCACGCCGCGGTGATGAACGCCGCGCCGGACCACCACATCCTCATCAAGGCCGCGGCCGTGGCCGATTTCGCGCCCGTCACCGTCGCGGAGACGAAGATCAAGAAGCGCGACGACACCGACGAGCTGACCATCACGCTGCGCAAGAACCCCGACATCCTCAAGGATGTGGCCGGCCTTCCGAAGCCCCCCTTCATCGTGGCCTTCGCCGCCGAGACCGACGCCGTGGAGAAGAACGCCCGCGAGAAACTGCAACGCAAGGGCGCGGACCTGATCGTCGCCAACGACGTGGCCGACATCAGCATCGGCTTCGATTCGGATCAGAACGAAGTGCTGGTCATCGCCCGCGACGGCGGAGTGGCGCGCATTCCGAAGGCGGACAAGAGCGTGATCGCCAACCGGCTGTTGGACGTGATCCTCGCCCGCAGCAATTGAGCACCGCGTTTAGCTTTAGCGGTACCTGGCCGCCTACGGCGGCGAAAGCGGAGCGCCGGCGTCCCGCCGGCTGGCCGGGGGGCGTCCTCGCCCCGGGCGGGGGAGCGCGCCTCGCGCGAAGGACGTTCGTCTCGCGATGCTGGGTTTCGGCTTCGAATGCCCCCGCCCGCGGCGGGACGCCGCCGGGCCAGCCGGCGGGACGCCGGCGCTCCTCGGCTCGCTATATCTCGACGGCCTATTCGTATCCCTCACACTCCAGGAGGGCCTTGTCGGTGATCTTCCAGAAGGAGTGATCGCGGCAGAGGGACACGGCCTCGATGACGCACTCGTCTCCGTCTTCGTCGACGACCTTGATGTCGTACTCGTCGCAGGAGATGTTGGTCAGCGTGATCCGATCGCCTTTGGCGAGGATCTCGTCCTCGAGCTGATCCGGACCCCACTCGTTCTCGGACGTGGGCGAGAGATACAGGTGGTGGATCTCCCACTTGCTCTGATTGATCACCTGCACGGAGGCTTTCTTGGCGAGAACGGGGCTGGCGACGGCACAAAGCAACAGCAGGGCGAGCGTGAGCTTCGTCAGTTTTTTCATGGTGGGCGTGGTTCTCCTTCAGGACGTTCGGACGAGGCGGAGTATAGAAGATAATCACGCCGATGAATGACGACGTCCTCCACGAGCTCGCGCTCTTGCGCGACCTCGGTTTCACGCACCTGGATCTGACTCGCGCGGCCGCGCCTTCCAGTGTTTCCACTGGTGCGTCCCCGGCCATTTCGACGACTCGACTCGGCGGCGAAGGCTCTGCATGGGAACAACTCCAGGCCGAGGCTCATGACTGTACGCGCTGCCGGCTTTCTGCCACGCGGACGAACGTCGTGTTCGGCGTGGGTGATCCGAACGCGGATCTCATGTTCATCGGCGAGGCGCCCGGACACGACGAGGACATCCAGGGTGAGCCCTTCGTGGGACGCGCGGGCCAGCTCCTCACCGACATCATCAAGGCCATGCACCTCTCGCGGGAACAGGTGTACATCGCCAACGTGATCAAGTGCCGGCCTCCGGAGAATCGCAACCCCGAGACCGACGAGCTCGATCAGTGCCGGCCCTACATCCGCCGCCAGGTGGAGATGATTCAGCCGAAGGTCATCGTCACGCTCGGGAAGTTCGGACTGCACAGCCTGACCGAGAAGTCCTACGCCATTTCTGCCGTTCGCGGCCAGTGGCTCGACTACAACGGCATCAAGCTGATGCCCACCTATCACCCCGCCTACCTCCTGCGAACGCCCTCCGCGAAGAAGGACGTCTGGCTGGACATGAAGAAGGTGATGGCCCATCTCGGGATCACTCCTTGATGGTTGGCTGGTTGCTGGTTGACTGTGGTGTTTGGTCAGGCCATTCGCCGCGCCTGGCGCGCGACCACTGACAACCGACAACTGACAACCAGGCCCGTCGATCACGCGACCAACCTCAGAGCATGATCTCCGAGTACGCAGAAGTGGCGGTCCCTCTGGGATTGCATCAGACGCTGACCTACCGCATCCCGGAGGCGCTCGAGGATGGCGTGCGTCTGGGGTCGCGCGTCGAGGTCCCGTTGGGACCTCGACTGACCACCGGCTTCGTGGTGGCGCTGCTGGACGAAGCACCGGTCGACCGAGCGAAGATCAAGTCCATTCGGGCCGTGCTCGACGACGAGGAACCGGCGCTCACTCCCGAGATCATCGAGCTTTGCCGGTGGGCCGCCGAGTACTACCTGGCGCCGCTGGGGGAGATGCTCAAGGTCGCGCTGCCGGCGAACATGGCCGCGCGGGGCAAGCGTCAGGCAGTGCTCACGGCTTCGAACGAGTTGATCGACCGCGCACGCGCGGGCCGGCAGATCCTGGATTCCGATCTCGCCCTCATCGACGAGCTGCGCAAACGCCCGTTGCCCGTGGCCACCATCTTCGACGAGATGAAGGTCACGCGGTCCGCGGTGGAGCGTCTCCGCGGAGCGGGCATCATCGCTCTGCACGACCGTCTCAAGGACAACGAGGGCGTGCGCTACGATCGTTTCGTCGTTCTGGAAAGCGATCCCGGGGGCCTGACCGCGAAGCAACTCGCGGCAGTGGAGTTGCTGCAGACGCGGGGAGGGGAGCTGTCCGTGCGCGCGCTCGAGCATGGCGGCGTCAGCGCGGCCGTGCTGTCCGCCCTCGCCAGAAAGGGAGTCGTCCGCATCGAGCGTCGCCCGCGCCGGCACACGCTCGACGCCTTCCTGGCCGGGCTGGAGGGAGCCGGCACTGGCGAGATTCGCTACTCGGAGGAACAGCGCGCGGCCATTGCCGCGGTCGAGCGCAAACTCGGCACGTTTGCGCCGTTCCTGCTCGAGGGAGTCACGGGCAGCGGCAAAACCGAGGTGTACATCGAATTGATGCGCGCCGTCGTGAAGCGGGGAGAGCAGGCCGTGTTGCTCGTGCCGGAGATCTCGCTGACTCCCGTGTTCGCCTCGCGTCTCAAGGAGCGTTTCGGCGAGCGCATCGCCATCCTGCACAGCAGCCTCTCCGCGAGCGAGCGCTACGACCAATGGTGGCGGGCGCGCAGGGGAGAAGTGGACGTCGCCATCGGACCACGCTCCGCGCTCTTCACACCTTTCCCGCGACTGGGCCTGATCGTCGTCGACGAAGAAGGGGACGGCGCGTACAAGCAGGAAGAGACTCCGCGTTACAACGCCCGCGACATGGCGGTCGTGCGCGCGCAGTTTCGCGGCATCCCCATCATCCTCGGCTCGGCCACGCCGTCACTGGAGTCGCGCGAGAACGTGGCCCGAGGCAAGTACACCCTGTTGCGGATGATGAGCCGTGTCGAGGAACGCCCGCTGCCCGACGTGGAGACCATCGACCTGCGCAAAGAGACCGGCGAGAAAGAGGACCGCGGCTTCGTGATCCTCAGCGCGACGTTGCGCGCCGCGCTCCGGGAGACCTTCGACGCGGGCGAGCAGGCCATCATCCTCATCAATCGCCGCGGCTATGCACCGTACCTGCTCTGCCGCGAGTGCGGCCACGAGTTCCGGTGCCGCGACTGTTCCGTCACGCTCACGGTCCATCGCCGCGAGGGACAGCTCATCTGTCACTACTGCGGAGCGCGCAAGCCCATCCCCAGCCGCTGCCCGCTCTGCAACGGCGAGGTCCTGCAGCCGATCGGCTTCGGCACCGAGAAAGTGGAAGAGCGTTTCCATCGGGAGTTTCCCGACGTGGCCGTGGAGGTGCTGGATCGCGATTCCACGCGCCGCAAGGGCTCGCTCGTACAGATCCTGGAGCGCTTCCGCCGCGGAGACACGCGTGCGCTCATCGGCACACAGATGCTGAGCAAAGGACATCACTTTCCGAACGTCACGCTCACCGGCGTGCTCAACGCCGACACCATCCTCGGCTATCCCGATTTCCGCTCCGCGGAGAAAACCTTCTACCTTCTCACTCAGGTGGCCGGCCGCGCGGGGCGGGGTGAGCTGCGCGGCAAGGTGATGATCCAGACCGCGTTCCCCACGCACTACGCAATCCAGCATGCGCTCCGCCACGACTACGAGTCGTTCTACGCGGCCGAGATCGAGTTCCGCCGGACGTTTCACTACCCGCCCATCACCTCGATGATCGCGCTGCTCTTCCGCGGCGAGAACCTCACGGATGTCGAGCGCGCGGCCGGCGAATGCGGGCGGCTGCTCGAGACCGCCTTGGAGCCGCTCGCCGGAACGCGGATCCAGGGTCCGGCCCCCGCGCCGATGGCGCGCATCAAAGGCGTGTGGCGGTTTCAGATCCTGCTGCGCTCGCCGCAACGAACCGGACTCCGCCGCGCGGTCGAGACCGTGCTCCTGCCGCGGAAGTGGAAAGGGGTCGAGGTGGTCATCGACGTCGACCCGATCAACATCCTCTGACTTTGCGACTACAATCGATTCATGCTTGCGGAGCTGGTGTTCATGAGCCGCTTCCTGGGTCTCGCTTCCGGAGAGACGGAGCTGGCGCTGCGAGCGACGCCTGACGTGCAGCGCATCGAGATCCACCGTGACGGCGAGAAGATCGCCACCATGACCGAGCCTCCGTGGAAGGCGAGGGTCGATCTGGGGAAAGAGCTTGGTCCGTACGCGCTCTCCGCCATCGGCTTCGGCGCGGACGGCACGGAGGTCGCGCGCGATTCGCAGACCGTGAATCTGGCCAGACCCGTGGCGGAGGCCGGAATCGTTCTCGAACGTTCGGAAGGGATCCTCTCCGCGAGAGTTCTTTCGACGCACGTCCTCGGCGCGCAGCCGGCGTCGATCGTGGTGAAGCTCGACGGCAAAGTGTTGAAGCGCTCGGCAACGCTCGCCCCGGTTCCGTTGGGCAAGATCACGGACAAGAGCATTCACGTCGTCTCCGTCGAGATCGACTATGCGGATGGCTCCGCGGCGAAGAAAGAGATCGTGTTCGGCGGCATCTTCTCGGAGACCACTCCCGTGGAGCTCACCGCCATCCCGGTCCGGCAGCTTCGAGAGGGCCGGAAAACCGATCCTCCCTGCCTGCAGGTGAACGACTCACTTCTTGCGCCGGTCGCGGTGGAGCGTGCCGAGGCCGTGGTGTCGTTCGTGGTCAACGGCCATGCCGGGATTTCCCTGAACCGCGGGGACGAGCAACGCTTCGTCGTTCCCGGCATCAAGTTTCGCGTCATCTCGCCGGTCATGCGCGATGCGGGCGGCGTAGAGACGTTTCCCGGTCTGCTCGTCGCAGGCGAGCTCGGCACGCGAGCCTTGCTCGCGGGGCTGCGACCGCAGGTCGGTATTCACCGGTTCGCCGCCGCGGTGGCCACGACGGCGTTCACGGCGCTGCGCGGAGACCACCGCCGCGCCGTCGTCTACGTCCTCGGCGATCGGGAGATTCGTGACGACAGCACCGTCTCGCCAGCCGCGGTCCGTCGCTACCTCCAGCGCGTCGGCGTCCCCCTGCACGTGTGGTCGGTGACGGGACCTCGTCCCGACCTCGCGGAGTCCTGGGGGCCGGTGCGGGACATCTCGTCAGCGCTTTTGCTCCAGGGGGCGACGGTCCAGCTCACCCGGGAACTGTCCACGCAGCGCATCGCCTGGCTTCCGGTCGCCCCGCTCGACGCGTATCGCGCACAGGCCACCGCGGACTGTGCCTACGTGCCTCTGAGTGTCCCGTGAGTGAGTGTCCGCTCTCTCTGTTGTCTGAGAAATTCGCGGCTCTTCCCAACCTGTCATCCTGAGCCGCGTAGACGGCGAAGGATCTCGTGCGAAGAACGACGAACGTGCGAGCACGAGAAGCGCGGCCTCGTGCAACCTGCGCGGGTTTCGCTTACCGCAGGAGATCCTTCGCGCCCGCCCGCCACCCGCTCAGGATGACACGTTGGGAAGGGTGCGGATCTCTGCACACACTCTCAGGGTGGCCGCGCCTCGCTTACGCGATCGGCTCGCGGCGCAGAGGCTCGGTCAGGTTCACCAGACCCTCGTACAGACGCTCGTCGATATCGGGGTCGAGCTCGCGGATGAGCGGCACCAGATTCTGGACGTGCTGGATGACCGTGAGCATCGCGCCCCATAGAGGTTCGGCGTTGGAGCGCTCGAAGGTCTGGAAAGGGTAGCGGCGGCCAAACACGCTCGCGTCCGCGGCATTGAGGTTCTGGACGGCGTGGTCGAGGCACCAGCGCACTTTCGCCGTGATCTCGTTCGGCGCATGGCCGCTACGACCGCGGCGCGCGGTCTCAGCCACCCGATCGAGGGCACGGCAAACCAGACGCAGCTCGGTCTCGATCGCCGCGTGGCGGGGATCCGTGGCGGCAACATCGGGCCAGGGAAGAAGAAGTTTCTCGAGGCGGCGTCGCAGATCCTGATCCAGCTTCTGGACGATCCAGGGCAGCGAGGGGACGTGACGCATGTGCTCGTTCAGGTGCCACTGTTCGAGCGTGGTGCCGGACGCGCGGTCGGGACCCGGCTCGGAAGGGGTGGGGGTGGATGGTTCTTCAGTTGCCAGCATGTGCGTAGTTTGTTAGGGTCGCGACCACATGAGTGCCGACCCGAGTCAATTCGAAGAGCCGATCCTGCGGATCCGCCGTCGAATCGAAGAGCTTTCTTCGTTGGAAGCGGAGCCTGCGAGAGAAGCAGAGCTGGCCGAGCTCCAACTGAAGCTTACCAAAGTCTCCCACGATATTTACGCGAACCTCTCGCCCTGGCAGAAGACCCTGGTCGCCCGCCACCCACACCGGCCCTACACGCTCGACCTGATCGGGCTGTTGATCGAAGAGTGGACGGAGATTCACGGAGACCGCAATTTCGCCGACGACGCGGCAATCGTGGCCGGATTCGGCCGCTTCCGCGGCCAGGCCGTCTGCATCGTCGGGCATCAGAAGGGCCGGAACACGAAGGAAAAGGTGATCCGCAACTTCGGACAGCCACGGCCGGAGGGCTTCCGCAAGGCCCTGCGCGTGATGAAGCTGGCCGAGAAGTTCAAGCTTCCGGTCTTGACCTTCATCGACACGCAAGGCGCGTATCCCGGCATGGGTGCCGAAGAGCGCGGTCAGGCGGAGGCCATTGCCGTGAACTTGCGCGAGATGGCCGCGCTCAAGGTCCCGATCGTCATCACCGTCATCGGCGAAGGGGGGAGCGGGGGAGCGCTAGCGCTCGGCGTCGGCGATCGCGTCTTCATGCTCGAGCACGCCGTGTACTCGGTGATTTCCCCGGAAGGGTGCGCCGCGATTCTGTGGAAGAACTCTGCCGCCGCACCGGAAGCCGCCGCGGCGATGAAGATCACTGCCCAGGATCTCAAGAAGCTGAACATCATCGACGAGATCGTCCCCGAGCCCGAAGGAGGCGCGCACGCCGACCCCGCCACGGCCTCGGCCCTCCTCGCGCCCTACCTCGAAAAAGCCCTCAAGGAGCTCGGCAAGCTCAAGCCCACACAACTCCTCGACGAACGCTACAAGAAGTTTCGGAAGATGGGAGTGTTCGAGAAGTAGCTTGCTCCTCTCAGCGGGTCTTCGAGTCGCCGAGTCTTCAAGTCGTCGAGTCCACGCGCGCGCGCTGCGCCCGCAAAGCTAACGTTGCATTGGCCTGTCGAGATGACAGCCACTTCACGTCAAAGTTTGCGGTGAGCGAAGAAACTCGAGTTGGTTGTGCAGTGTGTTGGAACGCCCGAGCGCCAAACCGATGAGACTCTCTCGACGACTCGAAGACTCGACGACTCGAAGACTCGACGACCCGCGGGGACGGGACAGAAGACGGGAAGAGCGGGAACGCGGTACCCTGATGACGCGTGCTTCACGACTTCTGGACCCTTCTCGACGCACCTCCTGACAATCCCCGCATTCCGGTGGTCAACGACAAACTGCGCTCCCTCCTGGTGAGGCGCGGGGTGGAAGACGGCGAATCCTTTCGCAGGTTCGCGGCGCCCTCCATCGACGACCTGCACGATCCCTCCACGATTCACGGCATGGACCACGCCTGCGAGCGGATCGCGCGGGCCGTACGGGATCGCGAAGGGATCGTCATCTACGGCGACTACGATGTCGACGGCGTGACGTCCATCGTCATGCTCCAGACCGTCCTGCGCTCCCTCGGGGCCGACGCCGGCTTCGTCGTTCCCCACCGGCTCGTCGATGGTTACGGCCTCAAGATCGAAGTCCTCGAACGCGTGCTCGAGGAGCGCAACGTCAAGCTGGTCATCACCGTGGACTGCGGCATCACCAGCGTCGAGCCCGTGCGACTGGCCATCGAGCGCGGCATCGACGTCATCATCACAGACCATCACCTGCCGCCGGGAACGCTGCCCGAGGCCGCCGCCGTACTGAATCCGAAACAGCCTGGTTGCACCTACCCGTTCAAAGAACTGGCTGGCGTCGGCGTGGCGTTCAAGCTCTGTTGCGAGTTGATCCGCCGGGCCGGCAAGAAGATCTCCATCGACTCGCTGCTGAAGATCGCCGCAATCGGCACCGTCGCGGACGTGGCCCCGCTCATCGGCGAGAACCGCACCATCACTTCCCTCGGTCTGGCCGGGCTCGCGGACGTGCGCAATCCCGGACTGCGAGCGCTTCTCAAGCGTCTCGGACTGGCCGGTCGCGCTCTACGATCCGTAGATGTCGGCTTCAAAATCGGTCCGCGCATCAACGCCGCGGGCCGGCTGGCCTCGGCCAACACGGCCATCGATCTCTTCGCTGCCACCGACGAAGACGCAGCCTGGCAGATCTGCGGTGAGCTCGACCGCATGAACGCCGAGCGCCAGGAGATCGAGAAGGACGTGCGCCAGTCCGCACTGGCCCAGGTCGAAGGACAGGAGCGCATTCTCATTCTGGCCGGCGCGGACTGGCACCGCGGCGTGCTGGGCCTCACCGCGGGGCGCATCGCGCAGCGCTTTCACCGCCCGACACTGGCCATGACCATCGAAGGCGACCTCTGCGTCGGCTCCGGACGCAGCATCCCGACCATCGACCTGCACGGAGAGCTGGATGCCGTGTCCGAGCTGTTCACGCATTTCGGCGGCCACGAATTCGCGTGCGGCTTCTCCCTCCCGCTCCGCAACCTCGAAGCTCTTCGGACCCGGCTTCGCGAACGCTTCGCGACGCTGGACGAAGAGCTCTTCCGCCGCGAGGCCCTCGTCGACGCCACGCTGAGTCTCGGTGAGGTCAATGGCGAGTTTCTCGCCGCACACGAGATGCTCCAGCCCTTCGGCGCCGGCAACACGCAGCCCTTGTTCCTCCTCCGCGACGTCACCGTCGCCGCGACGCGCGAGTTCGCCGAGGACTGCCGCGAGCTCACGCTCCGTGATGCCACGGGATCCGGCACGGCCGTGTTGTGGCCCAGCGCAAAGGAGCTCTCGAGCGCGCTGGCAGGGGAGGTGGACCTGCTCGTGAAAATCGAGCCCGACAAATACCGCGGCGTGCGGCTGGAGATCATCGACGTGCGTGCGTCGGAGGCGGCCAGTCGATTGCTCGAGTACAGCTTCTCCTAAGAGAGTTCCCGCCCGACGATGTTGTCCGTTGTCGGTTCTCAGTTGGGAGGTGCTCCTTCCTCGGCGCGATGGGCGCAGACAACCGATCACCGACAACTGACAAACCAACCCACCGGACACTCCGGGGCGCTGCCGGTCGTACCGGCCGCCCTAGCGCATCTGCAGTGCGGGCTTGACGTAGCCGCGGTGGCAGGTCGTGCAGTTGACGCTGGCGTCCGTCGTGTCGATCTCTTCGAGCTTGCCGAGGTGGTCGTTGAGCATGCGGGTCATGAGGATCATTTCGCGCGCGGCACGCTTGGGGCGCTTCTCGTCCGCTTCCCAGCGATCCTCGACATGGCAGTAATCGCAGCTCACGCCGAGGGACTGGCGATAACCGATGTCCATCATGCGCAGGAACCGATCGGCCGGGACGTCCGCGAGCAGCTTCACGTTGTGGAAGACCTCGCCCGCGGGCTTCCTGGCGTTCTCGCCCAGCTCTTTCAGCAATTGCGTGACGAGCGGGTTCTCCTTGATGTCGGCCTGAGGACTGGCACTGGTGGCGAAGAGCAGGAGGATCGCCGCGGCGAGGATGGGTCGCATTGAAATATCCTACGCCGTCCCGGAACGAAACCAGTAGCGAAGGTGTTACGCCGCAACGACATGCAGCGCTCGATCCGCGTCCTCCGCATAGCGCTGCCCATCCTCTTCGTCGCGTTCGTCGCGTATATCGTTCTCAACTGGAATCGCTCCGCGGGCCGCACCGGCAGCGTCCCGGGCGAGAAGATCACCTCGAAGCAGAGACCGGACGACGACCCCATCATTCAGTCGACGGCCTTCTCAGACGTGCAGACCATCGGTGGTCGCGTGGTGTCTCGCATCAGCGCGGACAAAGTGGTCGCCTTCAAGTCGGGTTGGACCACGCTCGAGGGTGTGAAGATGACCATCTATCGCACCAACGGGCTCACGTATGAGCTCTCCTGCCCCCTCGCGCAGTTCAACTCTCAGACGAAAGAGGCCGAAGCCCAAGGCGGTGTGCGAGTCAGCTCGAGCGACGGCATCGAAGTGGTCACCGCCGAGATCCGCTACGACGGCGCCCGGCTGACGAACGAGATTCCCGTCACCTTCCGCGTCGACCGCTGGCAAGGAAAGGCCGGCGCTCTCGACCTGGACGTTCAAGGCGAGACGCTCCGCCTGTTCAAGCAGGTCGAAGCCACGATGGCCGTTGTTCAGCCCAACGAAGTGCCGATGACGATCAAGGGAACGGAGACGATCTTCCGCCGAGTGGAGAACACGGTCGAGTGGAAAGAGAACGTATCCATGGACCGAGGGCCGGAACGCCTTCGCTCGGATTGGATGTTGGGCCGCTTCAGCCAGGATCGCCGCCAGCTCATCGGCCTGGAAGGCAACGGCAAGGTGGTCATCGTGATGGCCGCCAACCCGCTTCCGGGCGAAGACCTCGGCGGCCGCAAAGAAATCACGTGCGATCACTTCCACACCGAGATCGGTCCGGATGGCCAGATCGCCGCGATCATTGCGTCCGCGTCCGGACCCGCGCCCATCCACGCCGTGCTCGACGGCCCTCCCAAGCGCGACATCGTGGCCCGCTCCGTGAGGATCGCGCTCGCGAACCGCATCGTCAGCGAGATCAAGGCCGACGTGCAGGTGGTGATGAAGGAACTGGGACCGGAGGAGCGGCAGATCCAGGCCGAGCACGTCACGGTCTGGTTCGACCCGGGCACGCGCAAGGCGAGGGCCGCGTATCTGGAAGGCGCGTTCCGATACAAGGATCCGAAGAACAGCGCTTCGGCTTTCCGAGCGAACTACGACATCGTGGGCGACCGCATCGTGCTGACCACCGATCCGGGCTGGCAGGCCACGGTCGTGTCCGAGGGACACACCCTCAAGGCCAAGCAGATCGAGTTCTCTCCCCGTGCACAGACCGCGCGGGCCACGGGCTCGGTGATCGCGGAGCTGGTGGGAAAACCGGGAGGAACTTCCGCGAATGCGACGGGGCTGTTCCCCTCGGGTAAGCCGGTCTTCGTGAACGCGGACGAGTTGGTCATGCGCCAGGCAAACAAGATCGCGCTGTTCACGGGCCGCGTTCGCGCCTGGCAGGACAACAATACCTTGCTCGCCGGCGAACTGCAGGTGCAGGGAGCGGGGGACACGATCACCGCGCGCGGCGGCGTGCGCACGCTGCTCTACAACACGGGCTCCGAGCCGCGAAAGACTCCGCTGCAATCGACCAGCGAGCAACTGGTGGCCCGAAAGAACGAGCGACGCATCGAGCTCCTGGAGAAGGTCACCATCATCGACGAGACGCGCACGCTGAAATCCGAGAAGGCCGTCTTCTTCCTCGACGAGGCTCGCAAGCTCCAACGCATCGAAACGGAGCAGGGCGTGAACGTCGCCGATCAGGTCACCAAGCGGAAGGGAACGGGCGACAAGGCCACGTACCACGTCGACCGCAAGATGATCTATCTCTCCGGCGCACCGGCCACGATCTCCGATCCCACCGGCTCGGTGACCGGCCAGCAAATCAGCTTCGATCTCACCCGCAACCGCGTCCAGGTGCTCAGCCCCGAGGGACAGACCAAGGGGACCTACAAGCACGAAGGGTGACGCGGCGATTCTCTCGCTGTTGTCGGTTGCCGGTTCTCAGTTCGTGGTGAGCTACGCACAACCGGTGGTCGCTCGCTCCGCGCGCACCACCGGCTACCTGCCGAGCCGCCTCCAGCGGCCAGTCGCGGTACATACGCCGCCTATGGCGGCGAAAGCGGAGCGCCGGCGTCCCGCCGGCTGGCCAGGGGGCGTCCTCGCCCCGGGAGGGGGAGCGCGCCTTGCGCGAAGGACGCTCGTCTCGCGATGCTGGGTTTCGGCTCGAATGCCCCCGCCCGCGGCGGGACGCCGCAAGGCCAGCCGGCGGGGACGCCGGCGCTCCTCGGCTCGACATGCGCTCAAAATGTCCAACTCCAGTCGCCCGTACCGCTGACGCGGTACCACGAGCCCCCGGCGCTGCGGTTCAGCGATTCTTTGGTACTCTCCGGCCAGCAGAGATGGCCGACGCTCCGATCACACTCACCGCCACCCATTTGGTCAAGGTCTACAAGGGACGCAAGGTCGTGCGCGACGTGTCGGTGGACATTCGGCAGGGTGAGATCGTGGGGCTGCTGGGGCCGAATGGTGCGGGGAAAACGACCACGTTCTACATGATCGTGGGCCTGGTGCGGCCTGATGGCGGGAGCGTGACGCTGGGCGGTGAGGACATCACGGCGATGCCCATGTACGTGCGTGCGCAACGCGGGATCAGCTATCTGCCGCAAGAGCCTTCGGTTTTCCGGAAGTTGACGGTGCAGGAGAATCTGCTGTCGGTGTTTGAAACGATGAATCTTCCGCTGGCCGAGCGACAGCGACGGACGCAGTTGCTGCTCGAGGAGTTCGGAATCACGCACATCGCGCGAAGCCGGGCGTTCACTCTGTCGGGGGGGGAGCGGCGGCGGGTGGAGATCGCGCGAAGCCTTGCCATCAACCCGGCATTCATCTTGCTAGATGAGCCGTTTGCAGGAATCGATCCAATCGCCGTGTTCGAGATTCAACGAATCGTTTCGCAACTGCGGGCACGCGGGATCGGAATTCTCATTACGGACCACAACGTGCGGGAAACACTGAAGATCACCGATCGCGCCTACATCATCAAGGAAGGCGAGATCTTCAGGCAGGGAGCGCCCGAAAGCCTCTCGGAAGACGCCGATGTGAGACGGATTTACCTGGGCGAGACATTCAATCTAAACTGAGGCACGGAAGGCGACACCAGTCGAATTCATGGCACTTGAACAGAAGCTTCACTTAAAACTCAGCCAGAAGCTGATCATGACGCCGTCGCTGCAGCAGGCGATCAAGCTGCTGCAGCTCTCGAAGCTCGAGCTCCAGGAAGTCCTGAACCAGGAGTTGCTCGAGAACCCTCTGCTCGAAGAGTCGGCCGAAGAGGCCAAGAGCGAAGACACGCAGGCCGAGGAAACCAAGAGCGAGAACGAAGCCCAGGACGTCAAGCCCCTCGACGCACCGACGGAGGAGAAGAAAGACTCCTTCGACGAGATCGACTACGACGCGTACTTCCAGGACTACATCGAGTATGGCTACAACCCGCGGGGGATGGGGGAGGAGCACGAAGAGTTCCCCATCGAGAACACGCTGACCCGCCCCCCGAACCTCTCCGATCACCTGACCTGGCAACTCTCGATGTCCGACGCCTCACCGCGGACCAAAGAGATCGCGCAGTTCATCATCGGGAACATCGACGAAGACGGCTATCTGCGCGCCAGCAACGACGAGGTCATGTCCTCGGGAGGCTTCGCGCTGGAAGAAGTGGAGACCGCCGTCACCGCCGTCCAGTCCCTCGACCCCATCGGCGTCGGCGCGCGTGACCTGCGCGAATGCCTGCTGCTCCAGCTCCGCTTCCTGGAGATCGACGCGCCCCTGGTCGAAATCATCATCCGCGACCACTGGGACGAATTCATGCAGCGCAAGTTCGTTTCGCTGGCGAAGACCCTCGGCATCGACATGAAGACGCTGGAAAGCGTCGTCGAGCTGATCAAGCACCTCGATCCCAAACCAGGGAGGAAATACTCCAATGAGCGAGCAATCTACGTCGAGCCCGACGTCTACATTCAGAAGGTCGGCGACGAATACGTGATCGTCCTCAACGAAGACGGCATGCCCAAGCTGCGCATCAACAGCGGCTACCGGAGCATGCTCAACAACATGGACACCAAGTCCGACGGGGAGACCGTCAACTACATCAAAGACAAGATCCGCTCCGCGGTCTGGCTCATCAAGTCCCTGGACCAGCGGCAGCGGACCATCTACAAGGTGGCCGAGTCCATCGTCAAGCACCAGCGCGACTTCCTCGAGCGGGGCATCGACTTCCTCAGGCCGCTTGTCCTCCGCGACGTCGCGGACGACATCCAGATGCACGAATCCACCGTGTCCCGCGTCGTCTCCAACAAGTACATGCACACGCCGCGTGGCCTGTTTCTGATGAAGTACTTCTTCCACAGCGGCATCGACTCCGAGACCGGAGAAGACATCTCTTCGCTGACCGTGAAGAAGAAGATCCAGGGCTTCATCGACAACGAGGATCCGCGCAAGCCCCTCAGCGATTCGAAGATCATGAAGATCCTCAACGACGAGGGAATCAACATCGCCCGACGGACCGTGGCCAAGTATCGCGACGAGCTCAACATCCCGTCGTCCACGGACCGCAAACAAATTTTCTAGTTCGAGGTGTCGCTCATGGCAACCGAGATTTCCGGCCGCAATTACGAGATCCCTCCCGATGTCCGCGACCTGGTGGAGAAGAAGCTGGCCAAGATTCAGGACAAGCTCTTCGATGACGTCATCGAGGTGCGGGTCGTGCTGCAAGTGGAGAAGCGCCGCAACATCTGCGAAGTGCTGATCGTCGGCAAGGACCACGACGTCAAGACCGTGCAGGAGTCCGACGACTCGATGCAGGACGCCGTCAACTCCGCGGTCGATCACTTGAAGCGGCAGGCCCAGAAGAACCGCGAGAAGATCCGCGATCATCGCCGCAAGGAAGGGAACGGGCGCGACGTGACCGAATGGTCAGTGCAGGTGCTCGATCCGGGCAACCTTCGCGACGACAGCGAAGAGCGCCTTCCGCGCATCGTCAAGACCAACAACATCGAGATCCGCCCCATGTCCATCGAGGAGGCCGCGCTGCGGCTCGACGACTCGAAGAACGAGTTCATCGTCTTCCGGGACATCGACAGCGACCGTGTCTCGGTCATCTACAAGCGCCGCGACAACAACCTGGGGCTCATCGCGCCCGAGTTCTGAGTCCCGACCGCGGCCCGCGAACAGAGAGCGCCGCCAATTTTGCGGCGCTCTCTTCTTGTAGACGCACGCCGGTGCTAAACTCCCGGACGCAGGTCCCCAAACATGTTCGAGACTACCTCCCTTGAAGCGAGGCCAAAGCAGACGCATTCGTACAAGGCGCTGCCCGCGTCGCTCGTCATTCATGGCGTCGTCGCCGCTGCTGCGGTTCTCGGTGCGCTTGGGAACGTGACGTTCCCGGACCAGTCTCCCAGGATGCTCGCATCCTACAATCTGGTCGAGCTCCCACCACCGCCGCCACCGCCTCCACCACCCCCCGCGGCAGCCAAGGTCCAACTCGTCAAATCCAGACCGGAACCGCCTCCGGCGCCCCCCGAGGAGGTTGCGCCCTCGGTCATTCCGGACGAGATCATCCCGGCAGCTCCCACCAGTGTCGTCCAGCAGGTCTTTGGCAGCGGGACAGGCCCTGTCGGCGTCGAGGGTGGGATCGACGGCGGCATCGACGGCGGAGTGGTCGGCGGAGTGCCCGAAGGGGTTGCCGGTGGCGACGTCGGTGGAACCGACGGCGGAACGATGGGCGGAGTGGTCGTCGTCGGCCGCGACAAACCCCTGCGCATGTTCCCGCTCTCCCAGGTTTATCCCATTTACCCGGAGAACGCGCGCATCCGCCTCTGGGAAGATCGGCTGGTCGTCCGCTATGTGATCGGCACCAACGGTCGCGTCAAACAAGTGACGATCCTCGAGCCCGCCGAGCGAAAGGTGTTCGACGAGGCCACCCTCGACGCCATCCGCCACTGGCGCTTCCGCCCCCTGATGAAGGACGGGCAGGCCCAGGAAGTCATCCACGAGCTGACCATCTACTACAAGCTTCGCACGTAGTAGAAGCACACAGGCCACCTTCTCCTCCCAAGAAGCCGGGGGGAGAAGGCTCTCGATGGAACGCCCTCGCATGAACCACTCCAGCTCGCGAGGGAGCACACACCGAGAGTTTTCTCCCCTCCTCAGAGGGGTTGTGCAGAAATTCGCGGCTCTTCCCAACCTGTCATCCTGAGCCGCGTAGACGGCGAAGGATCTCGTGCAAAGAACGACCAACGTGCGAGCACGAGAAGCGCGGCCTCGTGCAACCTGCGCGGGGTTCGCTTACCGCAGGAGATCCTTCGCGCCCGCCCGCCACCCGCTCAGGATGACAGGTTGGGAAGCGCGCGGATTTCTGCACACTTTCAGGATGACAGGGATTTGTGTGCGCCGTTACTTCGGCGCCAGCTTGATCGTGGCGTAGCCTTGGGTCTGTGAGAGATGGTCCACGACTCCGACGGAGATCTGCTTGGGGTCCTGGTCCATCGGCACTTGGACGACGAAGGTCATGTTGCGTCCCGTCCGTTGGGCGGCCTGCGCTTCCGGGACGCGCAGTTGATGCGATTGAATGTCCACCCCCGACGTTGCTCCCGAGGAATCGCCCGTGGAGGTGAACACGGAGAAGCCGCCGGCCATGTTGCCATCAGAGTCGGGGAGGAGAGTCAGGCGCTCGGCGGGAATGATCACGCGCATCGGCATCAGCTTCCGCGAGCCGTCCGTCGTGACGGCATCGGCTTCCAGGGTGACGCCCAGTTCGTTGGCGAGATCATTCTGGAGATGATTGGCGAGGACGCGGTCCGCAACCTCCGTCTGGAGGGAGCGGTAGTAGATGCTGGAGCGGGAGCGGATGGCGATGCCTTTTCGTTTCGAGCGCACTTCGAGCTTGCGCTCAACGGACGTGCCTGGTTTCGCGCGGTAGCCGATCGAGTAGTAGGAGCTCAGATCGCGGCCGAGGTTCTCCAGAACCAGCGCGGCCGGCGCGCCGATCATGGCCCGGCCGCCCGTCCAGTTCGCGAGGATGGTCACACCGTCCACCGACTGCACCGAGTCCGCGAAATCCATGCGCACGTTGCCTGGCTGCTGCAATTCGACCTTGCCGGAGCTCTGGTTGTTGTAGGCCTTTGGGTTGATGGCGTAGATCGTCACGCCGGTGGCATTTGCAGCCCGGGCCAGCGACTCGATCATGGGCGTGACGCTGTATTTCCCGAGGTCTCCCACGCGTGAGCTGGTCCGTGCGCTCCTTGCCATCGTGGAGGTGGAGGACATCGCCACCCTCGCGCGGATCGTTTCCATCGACTCGAACAGGCTGGCACCAGCCTGCGTCGGAAGAGACTCCGTGGCCATGAGCAGAACCTTTCTTCCGTCGACTCCGGAGAGGGACGAGAGGAGCTTGGTCATCGCTCCGACGGATTGGGCCGTGTCGTGACGAACGTTCTCGGCATGGCTCCGGACGTTCCCTTCGAGCATCTCGAACGTCACTGCGATCGGTTTCGACCCCATCGGGTTGGACCCAGGTTCCGAAAGCTCCGCCAGATCGCTGAGCATCCGATCAACTCTCTGCCTCTCCGCAAGCAGGCCCGCGCCGCCCGCCACTTCGGTGCTCATGGCCTTGAGCGTCGATTCCACGGCAGCGCGGTCGCTCGTCCAGGGCTGACGGATCTGCAGCGAGCCCTTCCACGCGACGATCATCGTCTGATCCCCGGGAGCCATGTTCGCCGCCAGGAACTGCGTCACGGCTGGAAAGATCTCGTTGCGATTCCTGACGGAGAGCGTGCTGTTGTCGACGTAGAAGATGAACTTCCGGGCACTCGACGACGGTCGCGGACCGGCCTGCGCAGAACCGTCCTGAAGTCGTGAGGCCGCACTCGCACCCGTGACCTCGTAGAAGTTCGTGATCTCCTGGACCTTGCCCTCTTCGAAAACTTCGAAGTCGTCGCGGGTCAGCCCCGCGACAGGACTGCCTTTCGCGTCCGTGGCCACGACATCGACGTTGGTCACGCGGACTTCGAGGACTTCGCCGAAAGCACTGTCCGCCTGCTGCGCGTGCAGCCCCAGCGGATCGATGAGGAGAGCAGCGCACGACATCAACACACCGAGAGTCTTTCCAAGCTTCATGAACGTCTCCATATCCCGCGAACCGCCGTTTCCCGCAAGTGAGTGTCCAGTGGGTTGGGTTGTCAGTTGTCGGTGATCGATTGTCTGCACCGAATCGCGTCACGGATGGATCACCACGAACTGATCACCGACAACTGACAACCCAACCCAAAACCGGCCCTAGTTCGACGCGACCTTGACGGTCGCGAATCCCTGCGTCTGCGACACGATGTCCACCACTCCGACCGAGATCTGCTTCGGGTCCTTGTCCATCGGGACCTGGACGGCAAAGCCGATGCGCCGGCCCTTCATCTGAGCTGCCTGCGCGGCCGGCCACTTGATCTGATGGGACTGCACGTTCACTCCGGATCCGCCACCCGCCGCGTCGCCGGCGGAAGTGAACACCGAGAATCCACCGGCCATGTTCCCCTCGGCGTCCGGGAGCAGCGTGAGCTTATCGGTGGGGATGATGACGCGCATGGGCAGCAGGCGCTGGGAGCCGGTCGACGTCACCGCGTCGGTCTCCAGCGTCACGCCGAGCTCATTCGAGAGCTCGCTCTGCAGGTGATTGGCGAGCACCCGGTCCGCCATCTCTGTCTCGATGGAGCGATAGTAGACGTTGGAACGCGAGCGCACGGTGACGCCGGGGCGCTTGGACCGGACTTCGATCTTGCGATCGGGCGAACTGCCCGGGCGCGAACGGTAACCAATCGAGTAGTAGGCATTCAGGTCCTGGGTCAGACGCGCCAAGGCCATCGCTGCCGGCGCGCCGATCATGGCCCGTCCTCCGGTACGGTTGGCCAGGATATTGACGCCGTCGAGGATCTGCACCGAGTCCGCGAACTCGGCGTTCATCTCGCTCGGATCCTGCAGCTCCACCTTCCCGGAATTCTGATTGTCCGTTCCTTTGGGATTGATCGCGTACACCGTCACTCCAGCGGCGTTCGCGGAGCGGGCGAGGGTCTCGATCAAAGGGGAGATGTTGTACTTCCCCACGTATCCCACGGGCGAGTTTCGTCGTGCTCCATAGCTGAGTGTGGAGGTCGACGACAGAGCCGCTTTCATGCGGATGTTCTCGAAGGCCTGGAACAGCTCTGCGCCGGCCTGCGTGGGAAGCGCCTCGGTGGCCATGACCAGGATCTTCCTTCCTTCCACGCCGGCCATGGAGTTGAGGAGCTTGGTCATCGCGCTGACGGACATGCTCACGTCGTGGCGGGTGTTCTCGGCATAAGCGCGAATGGCTCCCTCCACCATTTCCCAGGTCACCCCGATCGCCGCCGTCTCCGACTCCACGGCCATCTGATGCATGAGACGCTCCGCCCGACGTTTCTCGCTGACCAGTTCCGCGGAGGAGCCGAGCTCGCCGGATAGTTTCTCGAGCGCAGCTTTCACCGCGGCGCGGTCGCTCGTCCAAGCCTGGCGGATCTGCAGTGAGCGATTCCAGGCGACGACCAGCGCTTGATCGCCCGGCAGCATGTTCGTGTCGAGAAATTGCAGGACCGCCGGGAAGATCTCGTTCCGGTTCTTCACCGACACGGTGCCATTGTCGATGTAGAAGATGTATTTCCTCGCCACGGCCGAGACCGACGGACGCGCGGAGCCGGAGGTCGTCGCGTCCGGCGAGCGGACATCGGCCTGACTGGTGATCTCGAAAAAGTTGGAGATCTCCTGCCGCTTGCCGTCTTCGTAGACCTCGAAATCGTCTTTCGTGAGTCCGGCCACCGGCACGCCCTTCGAGTTCGTGGCCAGGACCTCTACGTTGGTGACGCGGACATCCAGCACGGCTCCGAAGGAGTCAACCGCAGTCTGGCCGTTGAGTGCAAGCGGATGGATCAGCAGCGAGACAACCGACAGCAGTGCACAGCCAGCTCTACGACGGTTCATGACCTGTCCTCCGAGGAAGCGAATGTTGGCAATTCGTTGCATGGTAGCGCTTCGGGGGTGATCGCAGCGCCGTTCGATGTGTCAATTCGTTGTCGAGTTTGAACGCCTCCTCCTCCGTTTCGCGTAAGATCCTTTCCCGTGAGAGACGAGGATTTCGTCGAGACCACCGTGCAGGGGCTCGCCGCGGGCGACCTCGAGGACCTGCATCTGAAACTGGTCACCGGCGATGACGGGTTGGGCCGTGTCATCGCCCGGCCGCGCGTGCAGAAGCCGGGACTGGCCTTCGCTGGCTATTACGAGTACATCAAGCCCTGGCGCGTGCAGATCATCGGGGCCTCGGAGACGAAGTACCTGCAGAGCCTTCCGCCTCGTCTGCGCGAGAAGCGCATCCGCGACGTGAGCGGGCTCGACATCTCCTGCTTCATCGTCACCAAGGGGATCATGCCGCTGGACGAGTTCCGGATCGAGTGCGAGAAGCGTTCGGTGCCCCTGTTCTCCACACCGTCCATGTCGTCGACGACGATCACGCGCATCGCCTACGTGCTCGAAGAGACCATGGCCCCACGCCTGACCATGCATTCGGGGCTGCTGGACGTCTATGGCATCGGCGTGCTGCTGCTCGGCGATAGCGGGATCGGCAAGAGCGAGTGCGCCCTCGATCTCGTTTCGAACGGACACCGCCTCATCGCGGACGACCTGGTGGTCATCAAGCGCCATCCGAACGACGTGCTCCTCGGTTACTCGAACGACCTGCTCCGCCATCACATGGAGCTGCGCGGGATCGGCATCATCGACATCAAGGATCTCTTCGGGGTCGCCTCCACCCGCGACGTCAAGCCGATCGACCTCGTGGTCCGGCTGGAGAAATGGGTGGAAGGCACCGAGTACGACCGCCTCGGCATCACCGGCGAAACGTTCGAGCTCCTCGGCGTGACCAAGCCCTACGTGCGCCTGCCGGTCGCATCCGGTCGCAACCTGGCCCTCCTGGTCGAGATCGCGGCGCGCAATCACCTCATGAAGCTGCAGGGATACGATTCCGCGCGGGAGTTCACCCGGCGCATCGACGAACAAATCGCACGGCAAGGAGCGGCGTCCACCGACGGCCTGCCCGCCACGAACGCCTCCGAGGTGACCAGCTCCGAGATGCGCAGCCTCAACAGCCGCTCGCGATTCTCGCCGGATGTGATCGATCGCACGCGACGCCAACGGTAGCGGGCTAGTACAGCTTCCCGGAAGTTCGTGTTCGCTCGACGCCGTTGTCAGGTTGTCGGTTCTCAGTTGGAGGTGATCCTTCCACGTCGCGATCGGGCACGGACAACCGATCACCGACAACTGACAACCGACCACTGGACACTCACTTGTAGGCAGCGGCACTGAGGCGCGGGCTAAAATAGAAACCGATGAATGCACCCGAATACCTCGTGGTCATCACCGGGCTGTCCGGCTCGGGGAAGAGCTACGTGCAATCCACGCTGGAAGACCTCGGCTTCTATTGCACGGACAATCTGCCCATCGAGTTGATCGAGCCGTACCTCGATGAAGTGACGTCGCACGAGAAGGCCAACCGGGTCGGCATCGTCGTGGACGTGCGGACGCACGACTTCGCTTCGTTGTTTCCCGCCTTCTACCGGGAGCGGCTCAAGAAGCGCGCGCCCAATGCCATGCTCATCTTTCTCGAGGCCTCGGACGAAGTGCTGGCCCGGAGATATTCAGAGACCCGGCGTCCCCATCCCATGGCCAAGGACCGGCCCGTCGTGGACGCGATCCGCGAGGAGCGCGAGGCCCTGACCGAGGTCAAGTCGCTCTCCGACATGGTCCTCGACACCTCCGCGTTCTCGGTTCACGAGCTCAAAGCAGAAGTCATGCGCCGGTTCGGGATGCCGGGCGAGCGCACGTCAATGCTGGTCACGGTGATCTCCTTCGGCTTCAAGCACAGCATGCCGTACAACCTCGACCTGCTGTTCGACGTCCGGTTCCTGCCGAACCCGCACTTCATCGCGGAGCTGCGTCCCAAGACCGGGCTCGATCCGGAGGTAGTCGCGTACCTTCGCGCTCAGCCCGAGTACGACGAGTTCTACGCCCATCTGTACCCCTTCGTCAGCTACGTCCTTCCGCAGTATGAGAAGGAGATGAAGAGCTACCTGACCATCGGCATCGGCTGCACCGGCGGCAAGCATCGCTCGGTGGCCATCGCCCAGCGCCTCTCGAAGGATCTCGAGTCCGCCGGCTACTCCGTCGAGATGGTCCACCGCGACTGCCGCCGCTGACTTCGGAGTTGCTGCCGCGAACGGCACAATCTCCACACTCCAAAGTACCGCGCCCGCGTCAGCGGTACGGGCGATTGTGGAGCGGTGGGCTTCAGCCCTCCGGGCTCTCGCGAGGCACTTCCCCTCTGCCGTCTCGGCTTCGACGCTGCACGCGGCTCATTCGGCGCGAGTGTCGCGAGAGAGTCACCCGGCTTCGGCACAC